>Ga0208263_100007_pt1 | contig 139652 bp, 115 predicted proteins | sample LakWasMet28_LOW6_2_FD_183872 | JGI IMG/M metagenome (GOLD analysis project Ga0208263, IMG submission 183872) | Freshwater sediment methanotrophic microbial communities from Lake Washington under simulated oxygen tension - Sediment Metagenome... | ecosystem: Environmental > Aquatic > Freshwater... | reverse complement strand
GTGGACCGAGCGCCGAGGCCGTGTCCTGCGCAGCAGGACTAACGAGGGGGAAGCGGAGTGATTCCGCGAGGTGGAGATCGCGCAGCGATACTACCTTGACCGGGTGTAAAATGGCGAAACCAGCGGCTGGCAGTCGCTAGAAGATTCGAGCGAAGCGAGCGTCGGTTCGGCGGTTGGGAGCGGCGCCGAAGGACACAGAAAAGGCGGCCGGGGTTACCGGCCGCCGTGGTGGCGAGGGTCACTCGCTCTGTTCGGACTTCAGTTCCGCGAGGCGGTCGAAGATGAACGTGTGGGCCTGGTCGGCCAGCTTGGCGACGAGCGGGAGGTCATCACGGCCGAAACTGTCGGTGTCGTGATAGTTCTTGGCGTCGTCCACGTAGGTCCGGGCGAAGGTCACGTTGTAGAATTTCTTCTGGTCGGCTTCGTTCTCCCACACGGCGGCTTTGATCCGACCGAGGCGGAAGGTTTTCACCGGCAGCTTGGGGCTGGTGGTGGGCTTGGCAGACGAGGCGGGTTGAGCGGTCTTGGAGGGCATGTAGTTCCTTTTTTGATTTTGAGGAGCGGGATTGCTGTCTCGCCCCAAGGCGGGGGTGCCGGCCGGGACGAGGGGACGGTTGGGGGGATTCCTTTCAAGGAGGACCCGAACGCTCCCTGTCCGCGCAGCGGCGGCGCGGCTGGAGGGGCCGCCAGAGACAGAAAGAACGATCCCGGAAAAAAGAACGTGCCGCCCTGGCGGCGTTGCCCGGAAGAACGCGGACCGCTCGCAGCCATGACCGCATGCAGTGCTGCCGGGGTGCTCCATGCCGCCACCGGATCAGAACGTGGGAGAGTGATGCCGGAGAAATTCCGCAACGGGCTCGCCCGGTCCAGGGCGACGACCTTTCACGACCCTGCCGGCGGTGATGACTCTCGCCGACGAGGACGAGCCACACGGTCAGCGCGACTCGCGGAGCTGAAGTCCGCAGTGACCTCGCCGGACGGTCGGCCGGTCCCGGTCGCTTTGGGTCCGCAAGCACCGCTCGGTTTGTGGGGAGTCGCATGACTCCAAGGTGATGGATCGGCGTGCGTCGCCCGATGCTCGGAGCCTACCGAATCCGGTGTAGGAATCGCCCCGCGATTTCGGCAGGGCCGCTCGATTGAGAATGACGCCGGGTGGCGCAGAGATGGATGCAGCGAAACCCAACTCATCCATGAAAACGAACCACCCGACATCATCCATCACCGGCCCCGACGCGGCAGCGTCGGTGGTGCGGTATCAAATCTATCGGCAGAACCGCGCGGGGCTTTTCCTCCCTGGTCATCGAACCGACTCGGCGCTGGAGGCGGTCGAGGCGTTCCTGAATCAGGCGCCCGCCTTCGATGGCGGCGAGGTGCGCCTCTTCGATCACCGCGACCAGCGCATGGTCGCGTCAGTGGAGTGGAGGACTGAAAAGACCGACTTTGGCTTTCCGGTGCATCACCGCGTGAACAGGTTTCACGATACGATGGTCGAACGGCTCGCGGCCGATGTCCTGGCGCGCGAGAGCCTCCGCGAATCCGTTCGGCATAGCCTGCTGGCTGGGGTTTGATCGCCATGAATCCGACCTCCCGGGCGATTCTCCAATCCGTCGTGACGACTGACTCCTCCCTAACGAGCGGGGAGCGAGATCTGGTGCAGCGACTGATTTCCGGGCAGGTGGAAGAGGCTGCACGCGGAGGCGACAGCGACGCTCGTGCCCTGGTCACGCAGAAGCGCGCGGCGGAACTCCTCAGCGTGAATCGCGTGACGATCTGGAGGATGACCAAGGAGGGACTGCTTCACCCGGTGGAGATTCTCCCCGGGACTTGGCGTTATCCGCTGGGTGAAATTATGCGACTTACGCAACGTGGGATCGGGTGTTTGGTCGGCTCCCCTCGGGAGCAGGGTGCCTCGGGCATCCCTTCGGCCGCCTAAATTTCCTCCAGTTTTTGCTGCCTTAGCCACTCCGTCAGGAGTGGCTATTTTATTGATGCTCAAGGGTCAGACCTGTGGGTGCGGAGCCTGAAGGCCGATGGGGAAAACCTGCTTTTCGGCTCGAAAAAATGTTTGGCGTAATGTTTGGTTTTGGTGTCCCAAAGTTGCCTCGTGCTGACTGAGGTTGCATGCGGACAGCCGCTCTTTCGAAAATCGCGTAAGCCATTAAGCAGAAACCCCCGGGAGCAGTTTCCGGGGGTTTCAAATTGGGTGCAGGGGTTGGATTTGAACCAACGACCTTCAGGTTATGAGCCTGACGAGCTACCAGGCTGCTCCACCCTGCAACAAGTGAGGGGACATGAACGCTTACGTGCCGGCTGCTGTCAACGGGTTTTTATTTTCACCTTTTGCTCCCGGGCCCAGCACGGCCGGTGACGGGAGGTTGGTCTGGCGAGGGGCCGGCCACGCATTTAGATTTGTGGGAGCGAGCTTGCTCGCGACAGTCCACGTTCTGAGTGCCGGGCATACTCGCTCCCAGGCTATCATCGCCGTAAGCGAACCCTCAGCCCATCGCGGCCGGGCTGCGGATGCATCGCTATGGCTTAGGCCGCGGCCACGCCGGCCATCAGACGCATGAGGGCGGCTTCGCTGAAGTCGGTACGTTGGACTTCGCCGGCGATTTTGCCTTCGCGCATCACGAGGATACGGCGGCAGAGGCCGATGAGTTCGGGTAACTCGGAGGAGACGACGAGCAGGGCTTTGCCTTCGCAGGCGAGTTCGTCGAGCAGCTGGTAGATCTCGGCCTTGGCGCCGACGTCCACGCCGCGGGTGGGTTCGTCGATGAGGAGCACGTCGCAGGAGCGGGCGAGCCACTTGGCGAGCGCGATCTTCTGTTGGTTGCCGCCGCTCAGGCCGGCGGTGATGGATTCGAGCGAGGGAGCCTTGACGCGCAGGCGGTCCGTGTAGCGGGAGGCGAGGGCAAGCTCAGCGGTGCGGTTGACCCAGCCGAGGCGGCTGAGTGCGGGCAGGGCGGCGAGAGCGGTGTTTTCGCGGCAGTTGAGTCCAAGCACGAGGCCTTGGCGCTTGCGGTCCTCAGGCACGAGCCCGACGCCGGCGGCGAGGGCGGCGTCCACGGAGCCGAGGGGCAGGACTTTGCCGTCCACCGTGATCCTGCCGGTGGCGGCGGGGTCGAGTCCGAAGACAGCCTGGACCGTTTCGCTGCGGCCGGCGCCGACGATGCCGGCGATGCCGACGATCTCGCCGGCGCGGACAGAGAGGGTGATGTCGGAAAATTGTCCGGGAGAGGCCAGAGACTCAACGCGCAGGCGCTCGGCACCGGGCTCGCGGGCGAGGTGGTTGGGCGTGGCGATAAGCAGTTCGCGGCCGATCATCTGGGTGACGACGCGGTGAGGGGTGGTTTCGCTGATCTTCTCGGTGGCGACGTGGCGTCCGTCCCGCAGGATGGTGATGTTGTCACAGAGAGCGAAGAGCTCCTCGAGACGGTGGGAAACGTAGATGAGCGTGATGCCGCGCGCCTTCAGCTGGCGGACGAGCTTGAACAACTCCGCGGTCTCGGAGGCCGAGAGGGAGCTGGTGGGCTCGTCCATCACAATGACCTTGGCGCCGGTGCCGACGGCGGCGGCGATCTGCACGAGTTGTTCGTGTCCGGTGGAGAGCGTGCCGATGATGGCGTCGGGATCGATGTCGGCCCCGATGGTGGCGAGCATGGCGGCGGCGCGGGTGCGCAGCTCGCCGCGCTGCACGAAGCCGGCACGGCGGGGTAGGTCACCGAGGCAGAGGTTTTCGGCGACGCTCAGGTTGGGGCAGAAGGCGAGTTCCTGGTGCACCATGGCCACGCCCAACTCGCGGGCGGCGAGGGGGGAATCCGGTGCGATGACCTTGCCTTCCAGCCGGATCTCGCCGCCGTCGGCGGTGTGCACGCCGGCGAGGATCTTGCCGAGCGTGCTCTTGCCCGCCCCGTTCTCGCCGATCAGGGCGTGGCAGGTGCCCTTTTCCACCGCAAAGCCCACCCCGTCGAGCGCGAGCACGCCGGGGAAGCGCTTGGTGATGTTACTGAATTCCAGGAAGGGCATCGGTGGGAGTAGGGCCAGTCTCCGACTGGCCCAAGCTGGCCGGTCGGAGACCGGCCCTACTTAAGCGCTCACTTCGGCAGCCACTTGTCCCAGTTCTTGGCGAAGGCGTCGACGTTGGCCGCGGTGACGGGGATCAGGGCGCTGATTTCCTTCACGGCCGGAGGGTTCTTGTGGTCGACGATCTTCTCGATGAGCAGTTCGACGCAACGATGACCCCATTCATAGCATTGTTGGGCGAGGAGCACGGGCACGTGGCCGCTCCGGATGTAAGCGAGCTGGGCGGGCAGGGCGTCAACGGAGACGCACTGCACGGTGCCGGGCTGCCACTTGAGGGCGTTGTCGGTGAAGAGCGGCCAGCCGCCAATCATGGCCCAGCCCGTGATGTCGGGGTTGGCCTGCATGACCTGCTCGATTTTGGCGACGGCGTCCTGGGCGGTCTCCTTGTGGTAATAGACGTCGCGGATGGTGATGCCGGGGAATTTGGCGGCAACCTCGCGGACACCCTGCACGCGCTTCTGGAGGTTGGGGGCGTTCTGGTTGCCGGCGAGGACGGCGATGATGCCTTTGCCGCCCATCACCTTTGCGAGCTCTTCCATCGTCTGTTTGCCGCACTCGATGTCGTCCACCCCGTAGGTGACGAAGCGCTTGGAAGCGGGGGCGTCCGAATCAAAGGTGGCCACGGGCACGCCGTTGTCCACGGCGCGGTTGATGGCATCGGTGAGCTTGTTGGCGTCGGAGCAGCTCACCGCGATGCCCTCGGCGCCGGCGAGCACGAGCTGTTCGATGGCCTCGGCCTGTTTTTGGGCGTCTTCCTCGTTGGGCGTGCGCCAGTCGATCTTGATGTTCATCTTGTACTTGGCGCTCAGTTCCTTGGCGGCGTCCTCGGCGCCGACGCGGGCGGCTTGGAAGACGGGATTGCCCTGGGATTTGGCGACGAGACCGATGGTAATGGTGCGCTCGGCGGCAGTGCCGGCGAGGGCGAAGGCCAGTGAAGCGGCGAGGAGGGTCAGACGTTTCATAATGTGGGGGGTTGTGGGGAAAGGGTAGGGACAGGCCGGGTTGATCAATGTTTCGCCTGGGTGAGCCGGCGCTTGGCGAGCCAGGTGTTGAAATTGTCGAGAACCACGGCGGCGATGACGACCGAGCCGATGATGATCTGGCTGTAATTCTGGTCGATCCCGAGGATGACGATGCCGCTGGCAATCATCTGGATGATGAGGGCGCCCAACACGGCCCCGAGGGCGGAGCCCCGTCCGCCAGTCAGGCTGGCACCACCCACCACGGCGGCGGCGATGACGTTCAGTTCATAGCCCTGACCATCGCCCGAACTGGCGCTGCCATAATAGCCGAGGGCGATGAGCGCCGCGATGCCGGCGGCGAATCCGGAAAGCAGGTACACGCCGATTTTCACGCGGTCGACGCGGATGCCGCTGAAACGCGACGCCAGTTCGTTGCCGCCCACGGCGTAAACCCGCCGGCCGGCAGCCAGGCGGGATAGATAAATCCAGCCGACGGCCAACACGACCAGCATCACGCCCAGCGGGACGAGGCTGAGGCCGCCGGATGTTTCCCAGCGGATCATTTCGCGGAACAGCGGCGGGAAGCCGCCGACGGACTGGCCCTTCGTGACGACGAAGGCGATGCCACGCAGGATCGCCATGGCGCCCAGCGTGATGATGAAAGGATGCACGCGCAGGGCGACGATAAGGCTGCCGTTGACGAGGCCGCAGGCGGTCGCGCTGCCCACGCAGGCCAGCGCCCCGAGGGACACGGCCAGCCAGGGTGCCGTGTCGGGGGAAGCCCCATCCGGACCAAAGTGACGGAACGCGAGGGCGCCCAAAACGGAGGCGAGGGCATAGATCGAGCCGACTGAGAGATCGATACCGCCGGAGATGATCACGAGGGACATGCCTACGGCCATGATGGCGATGAAACTGGTGTCCTTGGCGAGCTGGGCGAGATTCTGGGCGTTGAAAAACTTGTTCTTCTCCTCAAAAACCGGCAGCCGCTCGCCCGACTCGTTGGTGGTGAAGACGCGCTGACGGTTGCCGTCGGGACCGACCTCAAAGACCGGCGTGCGCACCGAGCCGCTGAAGGCCGTCAGCAAGACCCCGAGAGCCAAAATGACCAGCAACAGGCCGCTTTCTTGGAAACGAAGGAGGTTGCGAAGAGTGGTGAACATGAAGGGTAAGCGGGCGACGGGCTGGAAAAATGCACCGATCTGTCGCCGGGTCGTCAAACCTTTACGCTGATAATCGCGGGCTAAATCGCGGACGGGATGCCAGTTAGGACAGAGAGGGAGGCTCCCCGAGAATCCACTTGCCAAGGGTGGGGCGGGTCTCTCTTTTCAGCCCTTCCTGTTCCTTAATTCAACAACCCTAAACTGCAGTAACGATCGCAAGGCGGCCCATTTGGCCGACCTGTGTCTCGTCACGACATAGATCCATGAACGTAACTCCCAAAGACCTCCTCGATGCCGGCGTCCACCTCGGTCACCAGACCAAGCGTTGGAATCCGCGCTCCAAGCCCTACGTGTTCGACCACCGCCAGGGCATCACCATCATCGACCTCGAAAAGACGCACGCTGCGCTGGAAAAGGCCTGCGCGTTCATCGAGAACCTCGTCGCCCACGGTGACGATATTTTGCTCGTCGGTACGAAGCGCCAGGCCCAGGAGCTGATCCGCGAGGCCGCCTCGACCACCGGCATGCCCTACGTGACCACCCGTTGGATGGGCGGCACCCTCACCAATTTCGAGACGATCAAGAAGTCCCTCGCGAAGTTCAAGAAGTACCAGGCGATGGACACCAACGGCGAACTCAAGAAGTTCTCGTCGAAGGAAGAATCTGCCATCCGCCGCGAGATGGCCCGCATGACCCGCAATTTTGACGGCATCATCGGCCTGACCGCGCTGCCCCGCGCGATGTTCGTCATCGACACCAATTACGAAGCGATCGCCGTGGCCGAGGCCAAGCGCGTTGGCATTCCCTCCATCGGTCTCGTGGACACGAATTCCGACCCGACCCAGCTCACGCACCCGATCCCGGGCAATGACGACGCCGCCAAGTCGGTGCGCATCATCGTTGATACCATCGTGGAAGCGATCCAGGCCGGTCTGGCTCACCGCGAGACCCGCCGCGCCACGCCGGCCGAGACCCAGGCCGCCAGCACCACCGGCGAGGTCGACCTCGACAAGGTGGTCATTCCCGCGAACCTGAAGGATGTGGTCGAAGAGAAGCCCGTCGCCAAGAAGCGCGTCGGCCGCACCGCCGCCAAGAAGTCCACGGTCACCACCGACGAGGTCTAAGCCGCAGAGGTCCCAACACTATGTCTACCGTCACCACCGCCATGATCAGCGAGCTCCGGGAGAAAACCGGAGCCGGGCTGCTCGACGTCAAGAAGGCCCTCGATGAGGCCAAGGGTAACATGGAGGAAGCCATCACGATCCTCCGCAAAAAGCTCGGCAACAAGATCGACAAGCTTGCCTCCCGTGCGACGAAGGAAGGCCTCGTCCACGCCTACATCCATGTGGGCGGCAAGGTCGGGGTCATCGTCGAAGTGAACTGCGAGACCGACTTCGTCGCGAAGACCGACGACTTCAAGGCGTTCTGCCAGGACGTGTGCCTGCAGATTGCCGCCGCCGCCCCCACCGTGGTGCGTCGCGAGGAAGTGCCCGAGGCCGACCTCACCAAGGAGCGCGACATCGCCGCCGCCCAGCTCGTGGGCAAGCCGGCTGCCGCCGTGCAGAAGATCATCGAGGGCAAGCTCGAGAAGTACTACTCGCAGATCTGTCTTCTCGACCAGCCGTTCGTGAAGGATCCCGAGGGCAAGAAGACCATCAAGGACATCCTGTCCGAGAAGGTCGGCAAGCTCGGCGAGAACATCCAGATCCGTCGCTTCACGCGCTTCCAGCTCGGCGCCTGAGGCGTCTGACGCTCTTCCTTTCAAGGCGCTCCCGGCAACGGAGCGCCTTTTTTTATTCCGAGGAAGCCGCTCCCTGCGACTGGCGACAGTTTGGATTGGAGGTCGGAACCGGCTTGGCCGCGACCGTTGCAACCTGGCCTCCCGCCGAGTCCCCCCCGGCTTCCGCATTATGAACGCTTTCAGCTGGTCCTTGAACCCGCGCGGAATTTGTCCGTGCGATTGCCGGTGATTCGTGACTGATTGGACAGCATGAAAGTCCCGCAAACCCAGATCATCGTCCGCGGTCTGACCAACTGCTGCCCGAATTGTGGGGCCAACCGGCTCTTCAAGAAAGGGAAGCTGTTCGAGCTCAATGATGGTTGCCCGGACTGCGGGCTCCGTTTTGAGAAGGACGAGGGGTTTTTTCTGGGCGCCATGTCGCTCAACTACGGGGTCACCCTGGTGGGGTATCTTGTCCCGGTCGTGCTCCTGTGGTACTTCGGGATCCTGGGCGGACGGCTGGCGGTGGGGCTGGCCATCGGCGGTGCGCTGATCGTGCCCATGTTGCTCTATCGCTCGTCCCGCAGCTGGCAGCTGATGCTGTACTATTGTTTTTTCCCGCAGCACCTGCCGGCCAATCGGCGTGAATTGGATGGAACCGAAGACGAGAACGTCTGATTTTGCCGTCCGGGGTGAATTTCGGCTTCCGTTTTGAGGGTCGTGGCCTACGTTGCCCTTCCTTGTCACGGAGGGGTGGCAGAGTGGTCTATCGTACCTGACTCGAAATCAGGCGTGCCGCAAGGTACCGTGGGTTCGAATCCCACCCCCTCCGCCACTTTCATATTTTAGCGAACCAAGCGGCCGATCATTCAAATCGGCGCAAGTCGCTGAAATTGAAAGGGCACGCGAGTAAGTGCGTTTCAGCGGAACTGGCTGAGGTTCGGTTTTTCGCGGAAAGACGAGGAAGAAAATCGCACGCGCGCGAGCGTCGTGTGCGCTGCCGTTAAAATCCTTCCGTTGATTTCCGCGCGGGCTCTGCGAAACTTCTCGTCAGCAAAACGTCGCTATCAAATCGGATCAGGCCGCCGGTTTCCCGACGCAAAAGGAGAACCAAAATATGCCTGCAATCTCAGCCTCTGTTCCGTCCGTTTCCACCGGCTCTTTGCCCGTCGGAATCTATGCCCGCGTCTCAACCTTCAACCAGGTCGGTGGGCGCTTCGACTCCTGCGAAAGCCAGGCGGTCATGTGCCGGGATTACCTGAACAAGCACGTTGCCGCGGAAGGCTGGCACGAATTCATCACCCTCACCGACGCCGCCTACTCGGGCGCCAACCTGAACCGACCCGGGATGCAGGCGCTGATGCACCATATCGAAGCCGGCCAGGTCAAGGTGGTGCTCATCTTCAAGCTCGAACGGGTGCTCCGCAGCACCCACGAATGGGCGCCGTTCCGGGCCTTCCTCAAGAAGCACGGCTGCCGGCTCGTGAGCGCGACCGAGGACCTCTCCGAGGAGACACCATCCGGTCGGCTCAAGAACAACATCGTGATGAGCGTGAACGAGTATGAGCGCGACAATACCTCCGAGAAAATCCACCTGAAGCTGGTGGAGCAGGCCAAGCGCGGGATGTGGACCGGGGGCAACGTACCCTACGGCTACACCTACGATGCCGAATTGCAGGGCTTGAAGCCGCTGCCCGAGGAGGCCGCGGTGCTCCGCCGCATCTACGAGCAGGCGGCGCAGCTCGTCCCGCTGACGGACATCGCCAATGCCCTCAATGACCGAGGCCTCCGCACCCGGGCGCGCATCCGCCAGCGCCGGGACGGCACCAAGTATGCCATTGGGGAAAAACGCTTCCGCACGGACATCCTGCGGCGGCTCATCCTGCGTCCTCTTTACGCCGGGCGGGTGCGGATGCACGGCATCGAATATCCCGGCCAGCACGCGGCCATCGTCTCCCCCGAGCTGTGGGAACGTGCCAATGCGGCGATCACCAGGGCCCTCCAGCCGGCCCGCTGCCGGCTGCGGGCCCGGGACAAGAATTTTCATGTGCTCAAGGGTATTGCGATCTGCGGATGCTGCGGTCGGGCGATGATCCCGAATGCCAGCGGCAAGCGCGACCCCTCCGGCCAGCTCTACCGCTACTACACCTGCGGCCACGCCCACAAGGAACGGGGGGATGCCCACTGCCCGGTGCGGCACGTCTCGGCCTCCGCCCTCGAATCCGCCGTCATCGGCTTTTTAGCGGAATGCAGCCAGCACCCGGACGTCCTGCGCACCACCTCCGTGCAGGCGCAGCGCCGGAGCGAGGCCGAGCGGGCTCCCCTGCGCGCGAGGCTGACCGAACTGGATCGCACGCTCGCCGAGCTGACCCAGCAGCTTCGGCACTGTGCGCAGGCGGTCGCCCGCGGCGGCATCGATTTTCTCGGTGACGAACTCCGACAGGAGGCCGCCGCCCTGCACCAACAAAAGCAAACCCTCCTCGTCGAGCGCGAGCAGGCGCGGCAGGATCTCGCAGCCTGCGAACAGCGTTCGCTCGACCCGGAGCGGATCCGGCGCTCCCTCGCCCGGTTTGGTGAACTGATGCCGACCTTGTCGCCGGAACAGCAGCGCGACCTCCTGTTGCTCTTCCTCGAAAAGGTCGAGGTGCGGCCGGCGGTCAAGCCCGCGCCTGATGCTTGCGCCCGGCACATCGAGCTGCGACTCAAGGTGCGTGTGCACCGGCTGATCGAGGGCATGGAGGAACGGCTCGTCATCGACGCCGGTGATCGCGGGGCCTTGCCGGCCGCAGCCGCAACCCGGCCGCTCCTCTTGCAAACCGAGGTGGCCGTGCGGCAGGCCGGCGGGGTGGCCCTCCTGAGCCCCTTTGCGCGGACTCTCCTCACGTCCAAACGGATGGCGGCACCCAAGCCGGTTCCGGCGCCGGTCCAGCATCCGCTACACCGCGCCCGGGCGTGGCAGCGCCGGTTGGAAGCCGAGCCGAAGCTCAAACGGATCGATCTGGCGGCAACCGAAGGCCTGACGCCGGGGGCGATCACCCATTGCATGAAGCTCCTGCAACTGGTGCCTGCCATTCAGGAGAGGCTCCTCAACCTGAGCACGCCGGGGGAATTGCGCCGCTTCAGCCTGAACCAGATGAAGGCCTTGGCGGAGCTTCCCCGGGACGAACAGCTCCGGCGCTTTGCCGCGCTGGAGAACAGCGCTTAATTGGCGCTGAATTCGGACCGCAGCCGGTAACACGCCGGGCGGCTGCGGTCCTCGACCCGGCACAGACCCGCGGCGCACAGCCGCGCTAGCTTTTGGGCTGCCACGGGCGCGGACACCCCGAGCGCGGTCGCCACCTCGCGGGCATTGGTGCGGCCGGCAACGCGCAGGTGCATGATGATCTGCCGCTCCCCTGGATCGGTCACGAGTTGGATCAGATCAAGTGGAGCCCCCTCATACTTCACCTGAGCGGCCACGTCATCCGAGCCGGCGAGCGCATTTAGCCGTAGTTGTTGCTCGAAGCGGCCGACGGCGATGGCAAGTAGTGCGCCGATGCGGTCGAGCACCTCCTCGTCGCTCAGGCGATCGAACCGCCGGGTATCAAGATAGTCCATCTCCGGTCATCCCCGGGGGCTCACATTCCCATTCGCGGGCCGTTCGATGGGCGGTGCGGGGAAATTGCCACGGACGGTGCCGGCTGGATTTTCTGCGCCTGCTCGTGTTGCTGGATATATTTTTCCAGCTCGCTGATCAGCGGCGGGAGATTTTCGCGCACGGTCTTCCAGACGATCCGGAAATTCACGCGGCCGTAGTCATGGGCAATCCGGTTTCGCATCCCGCGAATATCGTCAACCCGCAGGATCTGGAGCTGGGCGGCGGTCTCCGCCTTGAGCTTCTTGGCGGATTCGCCGATGATATGCAGCCGCATCGCCACGGCATCGCGGGCTTTGTGATCATCCCAAAACTGCTCGAAGGTCAGTCCCTGCGTATAGGCGACCGCCTGCTTGGCCGAGTCGATGATGTCACGGACATAGGCCTGCTGGTCCTTCCCGACTTCAGGCGACATAGATCGTCCTCCGGTCGCGCTGAATGGTCACCTTGCGGTAAGGATTGGTCATTTCCTCCACATCCTCCGCCAGCAGCAGATGAACCGGGCAGCCCAGCAACCGGCCCATATCTTTTTCCATGCTGAAATACCGCATCCCGGGAATCTCGCGGAACGTGGCGATGAGATCCACGTCACTGCCGGGCCGGGCATCGCGGCGGGCGACGGAGCCAAAAAGGTCCAGCCGAACGATCCCGTGCTCGCGGCAATACGGCTCCAAGCGGCGGACGATCTCCTCGACGGCTGGCGGTAGCTTGGGCTTGCGCCGTCCCCGGCTCTTGGGCGCCAAGGCTCCGCCCGCAACGCGGGTAGCGTTCCGGCGGGATTTGGACTTGGTGGCCGTGCGTAGCATGAGGAAGGAGGCTAGCCGGGGAGACGCTGAAACCAAGGCGGAAGTTCCCTCGCGAGGGCACGCGCCGCGGCACCGGACCTGAAAATCGGGGGACAATTGCATAGGCCGCACCCTGCGGATTTTCCGGTAAAAATACAGCCCGTGGAGCGCACACGCACCCCGGGCCGTGTGCGCTGCGCCCTGGCTGCTCAGAGGATTTGCAACGGCCAGGTGCCGGCTCGTTCCGTGACCCACGTCACGGTTCCGGTGGCCGTGTCGATGATGATGTGATTCGGGATCGCGGCCAGTTCGTCAAAGGTAGGGTTGAGCGACCAGGCCGGACCGCACCGGCCTCGCCAGGATTTCGGTTTGTGCAGGTGTCCCGACAGGACGATCCACGGCGGCCGGGCCGCCGTGGTCAGCGCTCCGGCCAACAGCCGGCAGCCGTTGTCGTTCCCGCCGGTCCCGCCCATGCCGGTGGCCGCCAAAGCCGGCGGCACATGGTGCAGCAGAATCCACTTCCCGTGGGGAGCCTGCGGCCAGACTGGCGGGAACCGGAAGGGATGGCAAAAAATGTAGTAGTCGCCGCAATAGGCGCCCTGGCCGTCGACCGTCACAGTGGGTCGCGCCATCTTGTCCAGCCAACCGCCGTGGGCGTCGGTATCCACCACTCCGTCACTGTCCCACCAATCATGGTTGCCGGAACAAACGAACAAGCGGCCGGGGAATTCTCGCAGCCAACCGTGCACCCATTGGGCTTGAGCGCGGAGCGAAGTCTTGTGCGTGCCGAACATATCCAGCAAGTCGCCAGAAAGACACACGGCATCGTAATTCTGCGACTGCTGCGCCACCCACTCGAACCAGTGGGTGCGGAAGTGAAAATCGGAGACGTGGAGCAGCTTCATGGCCGGGGGGAAGACTCGCGGCTATGGTCGCTGTAACTTGGAATCCGACTCAAGGACCGAATCGACACTACCAGCGCGCAACGCTTCGGCCGGGGCTGGGGGCGGCCGGAGCCCCCAGATCAGGTGTGCCGGCCGCCGGGGCCGGACACACCGTGGCAGCGCAGCGGAAGCCGCTGCGCGGAGGTCCGCCGACTCCAAAGAACGTCTACTCTACTACCCAATCAGCCGACTCAAAGCCTTCCGAAATCTCCAGTCCCCCACATTGAGGTAGCCTCCACGAGCGCGCATGTCGTGGGCATGTACCCGCACAAGGTTAGATAATATCCCAAACAGAAAAGCGGCCCACGACTCTTGTAACTTTGTCCCTGCAACGGCGTCTCTCCCAGTGTCAGGGTTTATCAGTGCGCTAGCGCAAAGGCCGCTCCGTGGGGGAGTGGCCTTTGTCTTTTATAAGTGATTCGGCGCTTTTATAGCCGCAAATAGTAAACTCTAGTCCGGTTGTTGCTATGTTCATACTATGCGCGAGCGCTCTTTCGCCCGCCGATATTGTGCGAAGCACGGTCTGCCTCGAAGCCGATATGAGCAGGCAGTGCTGCGGCGTTCGCTTCACCTGGCGGCTACGAAACGGAAGTCCGCGCGCTGGTAGCGGCCAACCGGTCGCCCAGGATGCGGACCTCGCCGAAGCCCGGGTCGAACGTTGGCGGGCACGCCTTGCCCCTTGGGCGGACCAGATTTCCCCCTTCCGCCGCGATGGTTTCTACGAGCGCTTCCCCGCCCGCGGTCAGATTGAGCGTGTCGCGCGGCTGCACCGAGAGTAGGCCCGTATCGCCAGCGTGCCGTCACGCAGCCGGAGCTAATGGCCGCGGCGAGGGGTATCTACTTTGCCTTGTCCGCGCGGGCGAGAAACGCCTCCAGGAGTTCGTCGACATCTTCCTCGCAGCCAGAATATCGCGCGTCCAGGGCCGTAAAGGCAAGTAGTGCCGAGACCGGAAAGGAGCCCATCCGTCCGCGTCGGAGTTGTCGGTCGGTTGGAGGCCCGTCGGGGCCAAACAAGGCATTGGCTTCGGCGGCAATTTCGGCCAGCTGAGTGGCCCCGATCGCACGCAGCGCCGTCGGGGCATGGAAAGCCAGATCGCCGCGTTTGCCCGAAAAATATCCCGCGAAACCTGTATTGCTCACCGCGGCATCGAAGAGCCATACGGCAGCCAAGGTTTGTTCCACATCGGTGAGCAGGGCAAAACCGACCTTCTCGAGCCGATCGAGCGAGGCTTGAACCGCCAAGTCTGTAGTCATGATGAACGGAGATTCTATGAAACAGTTAGGTCAACAGTCCATCGTTGGCAATGGTTGATGTCGGACCACCAAGAAGCGCGCGCACGGTCCATGATGCGACGTAGCCGGCGAGGAGGCCAAGTGACAGCCTGCCGGGAACTGGGATGGAGCGTTCCGCAATCATGCTCCTGTTTGATTTGGTCTGCCGCCTGTCACTCCCGGGCGAACTGCGGGTGGCCGGGGTCGGCCGCGCCCACGCGCCGCAGGTGCGGCGGGCGCGAGCGCCAGCGGGCCGAGCCCCGACCTCCCGCAGTCGTTCCCGGGCCATCGCCGGCCGTGAAAGGAACACGGTCCCGGAGGACGGAGCGCGCCCGCGCGGAGTCCGACGGGAGGGTGTTCCCAGTGCCGGCCCGCACTGTCACTGGCAAAAACCGCCTCCTGTGATATAATACTGGTCTTTTGCATCCCACACTCCCCAGAGGATTCAACTCTTGGACCCAAGTCCTTTCGGATTGGGCGGTGAGCCGTGTTTGGCTGGCTTCGAAGGTTCCGCCCTGCCTCAAAGAGCGTCCGGAGCTGGCGGCACCCTTCGTCACCGAGATCAGCGCGGCAATTCATCACCGGCAACTCCACCGCTGGGTCGGCCGGCTCGACTTCGCTCAGGAACAGGTGACCGAACCCGCCTTCGAGGCGGCCGGCGGCCCCGCCTATCAGGCACTCCGGGCCGAAATGGGGTCTGCCCAGCACGCTTATCTCTCAGCATGGCGTGCCCAGTGCCCCGGAGGCGCCGATGACTCGGAAACCGTCGTGACGCTCCGCAAGAGGATGGAACAATTACAGGCCGCCTTCTACGAAACGCGGGGCCGGCACAAATCTCACGTGGAGAAAATCCGGCGCGAAACGGCCAAGGCTTTCTGGGCGACCCGCAACCCGCGGGTAATCACGGATACTTACTTTGCCGATGAGCCAACGTATGCGACCACCACTCGAATGGCGCGCATCCATCCACCATGGTGGGGTGCCTTTCACCGTCGCTTGCAACAGACCTTTGCGCGCGGCCATCCGGCCGAGGGATATCTGCACGACGCGCTGCCCGGCCTGCGCCGCGAGGTCACCAAACGGTCCAAACTGAAGTTGGAAGGAACCGTGGCGCTCTGGTGGGAAACCAACCAGCAACGATGGGGGTGGTATGCCAAGAAAGAGCCCCACTACCGGGTGCTGTCGGATCGGGCCGGCGATAAAGCCAAGGAACTGATCAGATGGATCAACTCGACCGCTCCCGGCTATCTGTCCGACCAAGCCGTGCGGGTCTCGCTTCATGCCGCCCTGACGGAACGGCTCCGCGAGGCAGATCCATGGTCCGTGCCGGCCCCGGATGGCCGGTCCATGCTCGCCTGGAGCGAACACGGATTGAACTGATGTTCGCTGTGTGGGCTCCTTCCGGGGGTTGCGCCCGTTAGGCTGGTGGGGTGGCGACTCCCTTTTCCTGTCCGCTCTCCGTTGCTGTGCTCGCGTGGTGGATCGCAGCCCCTGTCTCGGCCTGCCGTCGCCGCCAGGCTTCCAACGGCGTTTCGCCGGGACGGATGAACCGGGTGCCCTTCGGCTCCGGATCATTGGCGCCACGTTGTGCCGCGCCGGGGTGCGGCGTGGGCGGGGCAACCGGAGATGCCGGGGAGGCAGCGACCCGACTCTCTGGTGCCACCGGGGCCAAAACTGGCCTTGCGGCAATCGGGTTCGTCGGCGTGGAGATGGCCCCGATTCGCGATCCGCGCACCAGCTTTTGCCGCTTGGACCGCTTGGCTGGCCTGCGGCCCAACTCCCGTTGGAGCCACCGCCGCATCGTTTCGCGGCCAATCTCGATGCCGATCAGCCGCAGGCCGCCGATCAGTGACTCGGCCGATTCGCCGGCCTGGGCCAACCGCAGCAATTCCTCGCGATGCGGTTCCAACTGGGCGGTTGCGTGGTTGCGCGGGTGTCGCGCCTGGGCCACGGCTTGGGACAGCGTGGTGGGTCGAGCGGTGGCGAGCGGGGAGTGGATGGGCAGCGACATGGTGGTGAATGGGTCACTGTATGCGTGGTGGTCGGGTCGTGCAAGGGGAGCACCTCGGGCGCAATCTAAGCGGAAACGCTTGGACGTTGGTGTCCTCTCCTACTGCTTTGTTTTATTTTTGTTGGGTGAAGCAGATCTCTTTTTGGGTTCATTCATTGGTTGGTCCATCAGGTTGATTGATTTCACAGTGTTTGTTTCTGGTGCTCTGGTTGAATTAGTTTCTTTGAGTCGTTGGTTTGCTGGCTTTGTCAGTCATTTTTTAAGTGGGTTTTCCCTTGGTTCAGGTCTGATTTTCGGAGGTGGCGGATGCTGACGATTCGCACCTGCAAGGCCTTCAGCAAAGCTTTGGGCGAATACCTCCGGCAGGCGGACTACTACGCCCAGGGCATGAAGGTCGAAGGCACCTGCCACGGCCGCCTCTGTTCGGCCGTGGGTCTCGCCGAAGGCGCCACGATCACCGATGAGGCCTTCGAACGCATCGCCTCCAATCATCACGCCCTGACCGGCGAAAAGCTCACCGAGCGGATGGCGGCCGGCCGGCGGGCCGGTTACGACGCCACCTTCAACGCCCCAAAATCGGTCTCGATTCAAGCCTTCATCGGTGGCGACGACCGGCTTCTCGCCGCCCACGAAACCGCCGTCAGGGAGGCCCTGTATGAACTGGAGGCCCACGCCTGCCACCAGACCGGCCGTGGGGTCAACAAGCGCTACGTCACCTCCGGGGCCATTGCCGCTGCCGTCTTCCGCCACGGCGAAAGCCGCGCCCTCGATCCCCACATGCATTCGCATGCGTTCATTTTCAATGTCACTCGAAGTGATTCGAAGCCGGACCAGCTCCTGGCCCTCGAATCTTCGAATATCTTCGAACGGACCAAGTATTTGACGGAGGTTTACCGGAACGCGCTCGCCCGCGAGGTCCAGCGTCTCGACTACCAGATCGAACGCCGGCCGAATGGTTTTGAGCTGGCCGGCGTTCCTCAAGACCTACTGGAGCGGTTTTCCAAGCGGGCGCAGGAGCGTGATAGGTCTATCGCAGCCCGCGAGGCCGAACTCGGTAGAGAACTCTCCCGTGACGAAATCGCCATCCTCGTCCGGGAAAACCGCGCCGCGAAACAATATGAGCTGACGCCTGATGAAGTCCGGCAGGGTCAGCTTGCCCAGATGAACGAGGGCGAACTTGCGCAACTCCAGGCCCTCAAGGGGGGCGCCCCTCGCGCGGCCCCGTCCGAGACCGTCAGCCTGAGCGACGCCATCGCCCGGACCACCGAGCACCTGTTCGAACGGCAGACCGTCGTGCCCGACCATGAGTTCACGGCCGCGGTGCTCCGGGAGACCTACGGCGTGCATTCCCTTGCCGCGGTCAAGGCTGCCGTGGCGGCCGACAGCTACCTGTTGCGCGCCGACGGCCAAGTCTCCACCCAGGCCGCCCTCGACCTCGAGCGCAACCTCATCAGCCAACTCAATGCCGGAGTGGGCGTGCATGATTCCGGCTTCGGCTTTGTTTCCTCTGACGAATCCACCCACCTCACTCGCGAACAGCGTCAGGCCGTCGATAGGGCGCTCGATTCCCGCGACGCCGTGACGGTCCTGCGGGGCCGGGCCGGCACCGGCAAGACCCAGACCCTCGCCACCCTTATCGAGGGTGTGACGAGGTATAATCGGAAGGTCGCTTGCTTTGCGCCCAGCACCCAAGCCGTGGAGGTGCTGCAGCGCGACGGAGAGAGCCAGTCGGCCGCGGGCCGCGCCTCAGCGGGCGCGGTCCTCCAATCGGCCCATACCGTTCAGCGCCTGCTGGTCGATCCCACTTTGCAGCAATCCCTGAAAAACCAACTGGTCGTCGTCGATGAATACGGCCTGCTTTCCACCCGGCAGCTCAAGCAACTAGTGGACATCACCACGGGCCAGAACGCCCGGCTGCTGCTCGTGGGGGATTCGGCGCAGCACAAGAGCGTCGAGGCCGGGGACGCCGCTCGGATCATCGAGCGGGAAACCCGAGTGCGGGTTGTGACCCTCAGCGAAGTTCATCGCCAAGCCTCCAATCCGGCCTACCGGAAGGCCGCGGAGGATTTGGCGGCCGGCCGGCTCACCGCCGGCCTGCGCAAATTGGACCGGATGGGCGCCATCGTCGAAATCGACTCTCCCTCCGCTCGCCGCCAGCAAATGGTAGAAGAGTGGCTGAAAGCTTCTGCTGAAACCAAACAGGTCCGCACTCGTGACGGAATACAGGAGCGGGCAAAGACCGCCCTCATGGTCGCCCCGACTTGGGCCGAAATCGATAAGCTCAACCTCGAAGCCCGCCACCGGCTCCGCACCGACAGCAAGTTGACCGGACCCGACCGGGATTTTGTCGCACTGCGCTCCAAGGACTGGACCCGCGCCCAGCACAAGGACCATCGCAACTACCAGCTAGGCGACATCCTCGTCGCCCACAAGACGATAAAGCATTTTGCGAAAGGCGACGAACTGCGCGTGATCCGCCGGGAACAACGCCGGCTCATCGTGGCTGGCCGGACCGGGGAAGTGTCCGTGTCACCCCGTCAGTCCGGACTCGCCTGGACAGTTTGTGAAGAGCGCGCGACTCCCGTGGCCGCTGGCGACCGGCTGCGGCTACGCTCAATCGCCCACGCCCAAACCCCGACCGGCCAAGTCCGCCGGCTGGCCAATGGCACCATGGTCACTGTCCAATCGGTCAACGCCGTCGGCCAGCTCGTCCTGCAGGATGGTTCAACCCTCCACTCCCGCCAAGTGGCCTACGGCTACGCTCTCACGTCGCACGCCTCGCAAGGCACCACGGTCGATAAGGTTTTTCTCGCTGGTGCGGCCTCCCGCGAAGGTCTTTACGTCGCCGCCACCCGCGGCCGAGAATCCGTCCGGATCTTCGTCTCCAACCGGGAAGACTTTCTTGATGCCGCTGGCCTGCGTTCAGAAGCGCGCACCTCCGCGATTGAATTCACCCGGCACCGGGAAATCCGGCCGGCGTTCCGGTTCCATCTCGCCCGCGCGTGGAGCTACCTCCAGCAGGTGCGCGCCCAAATCGGCGCCTACCTCACCGACCATCCGGATGTCCGGTTCCTGCCGCCTCCGGAAGTGCATATGATTCCGGTGCGGGCCGTGGCACGCACCCGGCCCCATTCCCACTCAGAGGATTACTCCCCCAGACATCGCCACTCCGAGACTCCAACCCAAGGGATGCGGATGCGCCTATGAGCGGACTCAAGCCCAAGTTTCCCGGCGAGGATCAACCGCGCAATCCGGGTTGCCTGGTCACCCAGGAGGTCCCCGCGGTCTGCCTCCGCCTGCAATCCCACCGACAGCAAATTGCGCTGCCGTATGCGCTCCTGCTCCGCGCTGAATTATCCGAGGATGAGACCAACTGTATGATCCTCTTCGCCACCCATGAAATCAGTGTGCGTGGCCGCCACCTGCGGGAAGTCTATCTGGCGGTCAGCCAGGCTCAGGCCATGGAAGTCAGCGTCGGCCAATCGGCGATCCTGCGGGATGGGGCCACTTTCGTCGGGCCGCTCGTCACGGAAGTCCGCATTGAGCCGACGGACGAGTCGGGCCGGGCTCGAAGATAATCCCGTCCTCGCGCGGTGCAGTGGGCGGCGAGCTGCGCGAGCTGCCCACTGCACCCCATCGCGCCACCCATGGTTTCACCTGCACTTCATCCCTGCCCACAGCTCTTGGCTCAATCAAGTCGAACGCCGGCTTGCCAAGATTACGACGGAAGCGATTCGCCGCGGCAGCTTCCGCTCCGTCCCTCATCTGTGCCAGACGATCATGGACTATATTGCCACCAACAACCGCCAACCGCAGCCCTTTAGCTGGACTGCTCCTGCCGATCTCATTCTCGGCAAGGTCGCCCACTTATGTGGCGACCTTGTCTGACAGGACACTAGCCTTGCCGGACAACGTTTCGACTTCTGGCAACCCTGTCCTTGGTGGCGGCCCTTCGCCATCGTCGCACACCTTCAGATCGCGGATGCCGGAGAGCCGGTGTAGGTGTTCGGCGACGTCCGGCAACCAGCGAGCATCGTGCGGACGGACGGTCATCCACACGGTAACAGCCGTTCCATCAGACTTGGGCGACCAGACAAACGATTCTGGGCTAATGTAGTGCTCGCGGAGCGCGGCCGCCAGCTGCAAGAAAAGCCCACCTCCGATCTGCTCGAGCGTGGTCTCAAAGATGAGCCCCCGGTTCATAGTGATTTTAGGTATGCGACCAGCCGCTGGATAGATGCTGACGGCGAACGAGGCTGGCACTATTATTGCCGCGCTTACTGGCGACCTGCCCCGCTGACTGGCATCGCCGATTTTAGTTCGGATGCGAAAACTTGCTTGAAGCAGGCTTTCTCCCGCATCGCACTATTGTTTGACGGCATATGAATACGAAGTAGTCGACTATTCAATTTCTTCGCTTTCCCCATCCGTGGCAACGAGGATCGCCAGCAACCCCAAGACAATGACAACAGCAATCATTGTGGCCTCCTCCTTGGCCCGAACTGACCGCAAATAGAAGATAACCAAGGCGGAATTAAGTTAGTAAAAGAGACTGATGGCACTTCTTCATCATAACCCAAGTCCGAGGGAAACGATAATGCCATCTCCGCCCTCAACCTGAGGCCTGAAGGTAATATCACTGAAGCCTTGTTCGGCTCGATTCCAAGAATGAAGCTAGGTGGCAGACTTCGACTTGGCCAAAGTCAAATTCCGGCGGAGGATGTTCAGGTATTGCTGCAGCAGTTTCGATTTATTCTGCCCATGCCATATGGCGCACAATTCAATCGGACTGCAGTCTGTAAGGACGAAGGCTACCTGTTCCATCGACGTTCTCATAATGTGCTCAGGCATGAGCGCGATGCCGTAACCGCTGGCGACACGCCCGATAAGACCCTCCAAGGTCGCGGCCGTAATCCCAAAGCGGGGGGTGAAACCGCTCAATCGACACAATCGTTTCAAGTAATCCTGGTAGTCCGGCACTTCCTTCGGGTCGAAGAGGATCCAAGTTTCGTCGGCTAGCTCAGCGAGGCGCACACTTTGCCGTCGGGCCAAAGCATGAGCGGGTGGCAAAAACACGCCAAGCGGTGATCGTAAGAGCAGCATCTCGCGAAGGTCCCGGTGTTTGGGTAGTAATTCGCGGACTGCGAAACCCACATGCGCGCGCTGGTTAAGGATCAGCTTAAGCTGATCCTTAACTTTCTTATCCTGGAGCGTGACTTCGGCTCGCGGGTGCCGGGCACGGAATTCTATGAGCGAGGCAGGCACGAGCTGGTTGCCCATGCGCCAGTCGTTGCAGATGATCAACTCGCCTCCGACACCCTCGCCGACCTCGTGCACGGCGGCCACCGCCATGTCCACCTGGGCGAGGATTTTGCACGTCTGGCTGTAGAACGTGCGTCCGGCATCGGTCAGTTGCACACTCACGCGATTGCGGTCGAGCAGGCGTTCGTCAAGTTCCTCCTCCAAGGCCAGGATCTGGCGACTGAGTGCAGGTTGAGTCATGCGCAACTGCTCCGCCGCACGACTAAAATTCAGTAGTTCGGCCAAAACCTTGAAATAGCGGAGATGTCGTAGCTCCATGTTGGAACAGTATTAGGCCCGACATGCTTGGACACAAGGTATCAGGCGCTCCATTGCAAACCGTGACCACTTACCGAACGAGAGAGCCCCCAGCTCTGGATCGTTGAGGATTTCTCGCGATACGACAGCAGGCTTTTGCCGCAACCGTCGAAACAGCAGGTAAGTCTCGACGTCGAGCAGGCGGGGTTTGAATGGCACGGGCAGATCGAGCTGATAGGCGGGATGGTTGAAATCACGGCCCAGATGGTTCGTAAACTTCAGCGCCGGAGCATACGTCAACCTCGATAGCCCCGGCCAAAACCGCAAGCAGTTACTGAGCGTAGTAATACTGGGGCCGCGACACGGATTTCGCCACATGCTGGGCTCTCGTGGCTACGAGCGCCAGCGAGTGGATGATCGGCCTAATCGACTCGCCGGCGTTCGTCGCTACGCAACGAAACTTGGGAGTGGCTGCACTCGTGCGACTCGGTGAAGCTTGTGACCGAGTGCCACTCGAACACCTCCTGCAACAGGAACGGCGGTTGGTTGGTGTAGTCCATGCGCCCCTCGCTTATTCCCGCCGGATTAATCATTAGACCGCCAAAATATTAGTGGGGCCGGCGCATCGGTCATATACTTGGGCCGTCACACCTATGAAAACAACAATCAAGAGTAATCACCCTGCAGTCCGATCCCGCGCATTCTTGCACTTGACGGCGAGTTTTGCCGCAGTCGCCGCCCTCGTTTGCCTGGTTCCGGCCGCACAGGCACAGGTTCAACCCGGCACCCACGAGATCCACGTCTACGCGGGTGCGCTTTTTGGGGCCGAACTCACGCAGTCGCCCGTCTCCGGCCGGACGCCCGAGCTCGATGACGATCTCACCTTCGGCATCCGGTATGCTTACAACGCCACGGCCGCCCTGGGCGTTGAAGTCAACCTCGGCCAAAGCCTGAGCACTGTCACCAACGTGCCCGGTGACGAGATTGACTTCAACATCACGACTTTGGAACTCAACGCCGTGTGGAACCTGAAGGTAAACTCACCCCGTTGGGTCCCCTATGCAACGATTGGAGTCGGCTACGGTTTTGCCGATCTCGACCGATCGATTCGCGGCACCATAAATGGGCAAGACGTCTCCATTGCCGGGGAAGATGGATTCACCGCCAATGCCGGCATCGGCGCGAAATACCTGATCAATGAACGCTACATGGTGCGGTTCGACGTGCGCTACCGCTATTTCGATCAGCTGATCGACAGATTCGACGACTCGCTCAACACAGTCGAGACCACGATCGGTTTTGGCTGGCGGTTTTGACAAACGCCGTTTCGCACCGGCGAGGACTATCATATGGCATCTCGGGATTACAGACAGGAGCTTGGTCTCAAGCCTGCCACGTCAAAGGTGCCATGGCCCATCGCCGGACTCATCCTCGCCGCCTTGGGTGCCTTGGTATGGTATGCTGTGAGCACGAGTCAGTCGGGCCCCGGCCGCGGCGCCTCGCCCGACGCCTCGATCAGACCATCGTAATCACCGGAGGACAGGTGCACCGATGGGCACTGGCTGATTGCGCCGGGCGGGGGGAGCTGTCGCGGCACACCTGTCGTCCGGCGTTCTTCCGCCCGGCAATTCGCGGGCTGACTACTGAATCGGTCGGGATAAAGAGGGGTGCCGCCTGGCGGGGTGTGTGGGCATCGGCGCAAAAGATCGGACTACCGTCACTCGCTTTGGGGCCGATGTCCTGAAGCTTCGGCCGTCGCCGGACCTTCAGCCGTCGCCAAGGCTATGGCTGACATGATGGCGGGCAGGTGCTTCGGCTTGAGACTATCAGTCCCGCCTTGTTGCTCCATTCTTCAAAGGCCTCGGGGCAAGCCCGAGGATATTCGCTACTATCAATAATCCTCAATAAGCTGGGCGCGAGCTCCGCCGGCCGGTTGTCGGAATCGACACTGGTTTGCGCGGCGTCCGTATCATCTCCTCGAAGATCTCGAGGTACGATTCGACCAACGGCGACGTGGGAGCCTTGAGAGAGATGGCGAACACTTCGATCGGTGTGCAGTCAGTGTCCACCGCCACGACGGAATCGTCAATTTGCTGGCTCTCCCAGTAATAGGGGAAAAGACCAATGCCGTGGCCTGCGGCTACGTGAGCGACCATACCGGCCATAGACGTCTTCATGGTGGCGAATTTTGGCGTGAAGCGCAGAATCTGCGACATGATCACCCGAGCCCCGGGCAAGCTTTCCGAATCCACCGTCAGCCAGTGCTCCTCTTTGAGCTCTCGTAGCGTCAGCGATGGCTGGGAAGCGAGACGATGACCTCTGGGCAGAAGCACCTTTACCTTCATGTTAAAGAGGCTGCGGAGCTCCAAGTCGTCAGCGTCTCCTACGAAGACAGAGGGGACGAAGCCGATGTCGAGCGAATGATCTCGCACGCTGGCGACATGCTCATGACTTGGCACCTCAACGAAGTCGAGGGCCACCCGGGGATTGGTCGCTCGGAAACGACTGGCTGCGGGGGCAATGGGAAGTCCGGGGACGCGCCAATCGCACCCGATTCTCAGCGTGCCGCTTGCGCCTTTGGCGAGTTGCTGCGCACCGGTCACGGCGATGTCCAGTTGCATCAGGATCTTTCGCGTCTGCTGCCGGAAATATTCGCCAATTTCGGTCAGTGCCACTTTGGCGGTTGTGCGATGGAACAGCTTGCCACCAAGCTCCGCTTCCAAATCCCTGAGCTGTTTGCTCAGGGCCGGCTGGGCGACTTTCAAACGTTCCGCCGCCCGGCTGAAATTCAGTGTCTCGGCGATCTCCAGAAAATACCGAATATGGCGCAGCTCCATGTTTGGGTTAACCTTGGGTAGTTCCGAATACAGTGGCAAGCATGGTTGGGGTGGCGGGATCATCTGCCGGTGTCGTGGCATGCGACCGTTCGTCACGAAACAATCCCACAACGCAAGTGCGCAAGGGCAGTCTGTCCTTCAGTCGTGTGCCACCGAAGCGGTGGTCACCTCCAGTTTGTCCTTTCCGATCTTCACAATCGGCTCAAAGGAGCGGCAGGTTGTGGAAAAATTGCAGAGCCGCTGCGACGCATCCGGATGATTGCACCAGATCCAATCCGTGTAGGGAGCACTCAGGGCCTCGGCAAATGCGCACCCAACGTTGCACTGGACGAATGTCCGTCCAGGCTCCACCGGGAACGATGAGCCGCTGTTCATGCGCGGCGGGGCCGATACCCCGGAGCCGGGCCTACGGCTGACAGGTGCTCCGGCTTGGATGTAGCAGCGGTGGTAACACCGCTGGCCGGCCGTCTGACGATGGCTGCTACAATAAAAGGGCGCTCGATAAATGTTGGCATAGGTGGTCTTGGCAAATGCCTCGGGGATATTTACTGCGCTGCGTAGCTTGATGTTTCTTCGTTGGATTGGAGGCACGCCGACGGCTCCCGGCGCGAAGGCCGATGCGCGTGCTGATCCGGCCTCGTCCGAGGCCGTCGCAGCCTCACTGATCCAGCATACGAGGGCACGATGGCGAAGCAGGCTATCATATGCCGAATGTAACGGCGCGTGCCTCCCGCTTGAAATGCCTTTTGAAGACATGCGTTATCGCTGGACGATATAAGCTCGCGCCGGGTGGCCCGCGCGTGGGACGCTACCCCGGTCTTCCGCTCAAGCAGATTCTGGAACGTCGCCACTCCGAGCCTGCCGCCGGCCTGCACGTCATCCGCTGACAAATGCGCTCAAAACAAAAGACCGCGTGGTCAGTAGCGGGTGGAGCGTTCGTGGGTGGGGCGGCGCTGATGTGCCCGTGTCCGATCGACGAATAAAAAATGACAATCCGGACCGGCCTGGACTCCGCGCGGCCGGCGACCGGTGTGGCCGGAGTTCCAGGCGGACGGGCGGCGGGGGGCATCTGCGATTTCAGTATGGCGCGGGGCGAGAACGGGCATTCCGGCTACCGCACTAGCGAGATGCCGGCTCGCACGGTTTCGGTCTGGTCGCGATACGACAGCAGGCTTTCGCCGTAGCCGTTGAAATACTGCACCAGCAGGTAGGTTTCGAAGTTCAGCAATTTCGTGCGGATGGGAAACGTGAGATCCAGCTGTATGCTGGCGTGATCGAGTTTCCGGCCCGCCCAGATGGCCGCCATCAGCGACGGGCCGTCGTTGCGGCCGAGGGCGAGGCGGAGCTGGCCGTAGCCGCGGTAGTCCTTCAGGTCGGTGTTATCCTCCAGCGAGCTGACATAGGTGAACACCTCCGGCGCCACCAGCAGGTGCCAGCCGTCAAGCGCACCGAAGACGAAGGCCGAGCGGAAGGAAACCGTGTTCAAGCTGCGCGAGCCGGGGCCGTCGCGTCCGTTCGACTCGTGCTTGAACGCCGCTTGGTAGCCGAGCCAGGTGAACCGGTGGTCGCTCCGTTCCGGCATAGGGGTGAGCGACTCGAAGATCACCTCGGGCATGTAGCTGGTGTCGTAGAAGGGACTGGATGGACCGTCGATGTCCCACAGGGAACGCTGGGTGAATCCGAGTTGCAGGGAGCGGGTCCAGTTCAGGCGGGCGAGGCCGGGGAGGTCGTGGAGTCGGTATTTGAAGCTGAATTGGAATTTCGCGGCGGGGGCGTCGGGTCCGTAGACGAAGTAGATCGGCTCGTGCGGGGCGAGCCGGTCGGCGAGCGTGCGCTGGATGACGGACGCGGCCGGCACCGCCCGGGCGAGGTTGGTCATCGGCCTTTCAACCTGCGCGTGGTCGGTTCCTGGCGCGAGCTGGTCCTCGACCAGCAGGGCAGTGCGCAGCACCTGCGGCAGCCCGGGGCCGAATTCCAGCACGACCAGCCCGCGACCCGGCGAGGGCGTGGCCGCCACGTAGCGACGGCTGGCGAAACCGCCGGGTGCGATGACCATCCGGGAGGTCTGCCCGGCCAGGAACTCGACCGGCACGCGGCGGCCACCGATGGTTGCCTGGGCGGCCAACCGGGCCGGCGGTTGGTATGAGAGCGTCGTCTGGCCGGGATTAAACGCCACCAGCTCCACGGACCATGCGCCGGCGGCAGACAGCGCGGTGTCCGGACTCAGCAGGGAGAGCCGGGGCGCTTCTGCCTCGGCGGCCAGGCAGCAGAGCGGCAGGAGTAGGCAGAGCAAGGCATGGCGGAGTGTCGTGGTCATGGCGAATGGAGACAGGGTGGTTGCTTCCGGTCCGGAGGTTGGAGGAGGGATGTTTTAAGGGCAGAGCAAAGATGCGTTCAGGGTGCCGGTGGTCGCGTCGCCGACTGGCTGGCGCGCGACCGGACGATGGGGTCAAAGCAGGCCCAGTCCCGGGCTTATGGCGGATTCGGTTTTACCGAGTTGCGGTGGTTGTCGCGATGGTCTCCGGCTCCTCCTCGCCGCCGCCGCCCATGACCGCGTAAAGCTGCACCTGGCTGGCGATCTTCGCCATGTGGAGGGTGACGAGACCCTGCTGCGAGGCGAAGAGCGAGCGTTGCGCATCAAGGACGCCGAGGTAGCTGTCGACCCCTTGCTCAAAACGGACGTTGGCGAGCCGATGGGTTACGGTCAGTGCCTCGACCAGGGATTGTTGGGCGGAGAGTTGTTGATCCAACGTGCCCCGTGCGGCCAACGTGTCGGCCACCTCGCGGAACGCACTCTGGATCGCCCGCTCATATTCGGTCACGGCCATTTTATACTGCACCTTGGACGCTCGGTGCGCAGTCCAGGTTCGGGCATCGAAAATGGGCATCGTCGCCGTGGGCGCGAAGCTCCAGGTGCCGGTGCCGGACTCGAATAACCGCGACAGTTCGTTGCTGGCGGAGCCCAACGTGCCGGTGAGCGAGATGTTCGGGAAGAAGGCGGCTCGCGCGGCGCCGATGTCGGCGTTGGCCGCTTTGAGCAGACTTTCGGCTCGCAGCACATCCGGCCGATGCAGGAGCACGGCGGAGGGCAGGCTGGAAGCAACTGCCGTGAAGGGAGCGATGCGATCCAGCGTCGCAGGCATGAGTTCGGCGGGAACGGTGACGCCAACCAAGAGGTTCAAGGCGTTCTCATCTTGTGCGACCTGCCGCGTGTATTTGGCGAGATCACCGCGCGCTGTTTCCAAGGGAATCTGCGCCTGACGCAGGTCCAGTTCGGTGGCGATGCCGGCAGCGTATTGCCGACGCACCAGATCGTAGGACTTCTGCTGGGCGTTAAGCGTGTTCTGCGCGAGCGTCAGGCAATCACGGTCGGCGGCCAGGGCGAGATAGGCGTTGGCTACACCGGACACCAACAGCGTTTGTGCGCCGCGGCGGGCGTGCTTGGTGGCCAGATACTGCGCCAACGCCTCGTCTTTGAGACTGCGAACCCGACCAAAGAGATCGGCTTCCCAGGAAAGGACACCGACGCCAACGCTGTAGCTCTCGGTGATGCGGGATTTCCCGGGCTCCGTCAGATCGATGGAGGCACGCTGTTTGGCGCCGCTGCCCACGGCGGTGACGGCCGGGAAGAGCGCGTTGCGCTGGATGCCGTAGAGGGCGCGTGCCATCTCCACATTCAGGGCAGACAATCGCAGATCGCGGTTGTTCTCCAAGGCCATCGCGATGACCTGTCGCAGCTTCTCGTCGGTGACGAATTCCCGCCACCCCAAGTCTGCAGCGATCGGAGCACCGGCTGCTGGCTGGTTTTGCGAGAAGGCTTTGCCGTCGGGCCACTGCGTCGGGACCGGAGCGCTGGGGCGGACGTATTTCGGCGCCATGGTGCAACCGGTGACGCCGGCGGTGATTCCAGCGATCAGAAGAAGGGGAAAACGGTTCATTTTGATTGGTTCCCGGAAGGGGTTGTCACGGCTGTAGTGGCCGCCGGTTGAGATTTGCGGCGACCGAAGTTTTTCTCGATCAGCACGTAGAAGAGGGGTGCGAAAAGGGTCACCAAGAGAGTGGAGGTCACCGTGCCGCCCACGACCGCGACACCGATAGCTTGCTGGGCGCCGGCGCCCGCCCCGGTGGCGATCGCCATCGGCAAGACGCCGAAGCCGAAGGCGAGCGAGGTCATCAGAATCGGGCGAAACCGGAGTTTCGCACCTTCGAGTGTCGCCTCCATCAGGTCCATGCCCTCATCCACGCGCGCTCGGGCGAATTGGACGATCAGGATGGCGTTTTTGGTGGCGAGACCGAGGGTGGCCAGCAGACCGATCTGGAAGTAGATGTCGTTGGCCTTGCCCAATAGGCTGGAGGCGATCACGCCGCCGATTGCGCCCAAGGGCAGCGTCAACAATACCGCGATCGGAATGGGCCAGCTCTCATACAGGGCGGCCAGACAGAGGAAGATCACGAAGACGGAGAAGGCATAGAGTGGGGCGGTCTGGCCGGCAGCCTGGCGCTCCTGATAGGAAAGCCCGGTCCAGTCATGACCGACCTCCTTGGGCAGTTTCTTGATGAGGTTCTCCATCTCTTCCATCGCTTCGCCGGAACTGCGGCCTGGCGCCGGTTCTCCCGTGATGTTGATGGACGGAAAGCCGTTGAAGCGTTCGAGCCGGGGAGAGCCATACGTCCAGTATCCGGAGGCAAACGACGAATAGGGCACCATCTTGCCGGTGGTATTTCGCACGTAGAGTTTGTCCAGATCCTTGGGCAACATGCGGAACGGCGCATCCGCCTGGGCATAGACCCGCTTGATGCGGCCCCCCTGCATGAAGTCGTTGACGTAGGCGCTGCCGAAGGCGGCCGAGATCGTATTATGGATGGAATTGATGGGCACGCCGAGGGCGCCCGCCTTATCCCAGTCCACATCCACCCGGTATTCGGGAACGTCCTCTTGTCCGTTGGGGCGGACCTTGGTGAGAACCTTGCTCTGGGCCGCCAGGCCGAGGAGTTGGTTGCGCGCTTCCATCAGCTTGGCGTGGCCGAGCCCGCCGCGATCCAGCAACTGGAGATCAAAGCCTTTGCCGGTGCCGAGCTCCGTCACGGCCGGCGGGGCGAAGACGAACACCAGTCCGCTGCGGAGCTGGGAGAGCTTCGCCATCGCCCGTTGGGAGATGGGGCCGACTTTGAGATCCTCCCGTTCGCGCAGCTTCCAGTCCTTGAGTTTGGCGAACGCCATGCCGACGTTTTGTCCCGCCCCGGCCAAGCCGACGCCGGATACGGTGAAAACGGAATCCACCGCTTCGGATTCATCCTGTTGGAAATAGTGCTGCAATTCCTTCAGGACGGTTTTGGTCTGCTCCAGGGTGGCGTTGGGTGGGAGCATCACCTGCGCCAGCAGAATGCCCTGGTCTTCATCCGGCAGATAGGCGGTCGGCATCCGTTTGAACAGGAGCCCCAGCGCGCCAACGACCACCAGGAAGATGACGACATAGCGGGATTTCCTGGCGAGGGACCGGCCCACGAGGGCCATGTAGCGGTCACGGATGGCGACGAAAATACGGTCGAACCGGTGGAAAAATGGCCGCATGATCTTAAAGCCCGTTTCCGCGGCTTCGTGGCCTTTCTCCACCGGCTTGAGCAGCGTGGCGCACAGCACGGGGGTCAGCACCAAGGCCACGACCACCGAGAGAAGCATCGCCGCGACGATGGTGATGGAGAACTGGCGATAGATGATGCCGGTGGATCCGGCAAAGAACGCCATCGGACCGAACACCGCCGAGAGCACCAGGCCGATGCCGATCAGCGCAGGCGTGATCTGATCCATGGATTTGCGCGTAGCTTCCAGCGGCGAAAGGCCCTCTTCGCTCATCAGGCGTTCCACGTTTTCCACCACGACGATGGCGTCGTCGACCAGCAGGCCGATCGCCAGCACCATGGCGAACATGGTGAGCATGTTGATGGAAAAACCGAACAGACCGAGAATCAGGAAGGTGCCGAGGAGCACGACCGGCACGGCAATGGTCGGGATGAGCGTCGCCCGCATGTTGCCCATGAACAGATACATCACGAGGAACACGAGCACGATGGCCTCGACGAGGGTCTTCATCACCTCATTAATGGCGACGCGAACGAACGGCGTGGTGTCGTAGGGATAGACCACTTTCATTCCCGCCGGGAAGTAATCGCTCAACTCCTTAAACTTGGCGCGGACCGCATCGGCCGTGTCGAGCGCGTTGGCGCCGGCGGCCTGGCGGATGGCGATGCCGGTCGAGGGCATGCCGTTGTAGTCGACGTCGATGCCGTAGTTCTCGGTGCCGAGTTCGGCGCGTCCAATGTCGCTGATCCGCACGACCGAACCGTCGGGATTTGTGCGCAATGGAATATGGGCAAATTCCTCCGGCGTCTTGAGCATGCTCTGGACGATGATCGAGGCGTTCAGGCGCTGGCCCTCGACCGCAGGCGCGCCGCCGAACTGGCCGGCGGAGATTTCGACGTTATAGGTCCTCAACGCCGTGACGATATCGGCGAACGTCATGCCGTATTTGGTGAGCTTCTCCGGATGGATCCAGATGCGCATGGCATACTGGCCACCGAAGATCTCCACCTCGCCGACGCCGGGAATACGGGAGACAATTTTCTCGAGATTCGATTTGGCGTAGTCGCGCAGATCGTTGCCGGTCAGGCTCCCGTCTTCCGAAACCAGGCCGGCGACGATGAGGTAATTGCGGGTGCTCTTGTTGACCGTGACACCCTGGCTCTGCACCACTTCGGGCAGGCTCGCCATGGCGGTTTGGAGTTTGTTCTGCACCTGGGACCAGGCCAGATCCGGATCGGTGCCGGGGGCAAAGGTCAGTTCGATGCGGGCGCCGCCGGTCGAGTCACTTGTGGCGGAGAGGTAGAGCATCTTGTCGAACCCGGTCATCTTCTGCTCGATGATTTGGGTGATGCTGTTCTCGACCGTCTCGGCGGAGGCGCCCGGATAGACCGCCGTGATGGCGATCGACGGAGGCGCAATCGGCGGGTATTGGGAAATCGGGAGCTTAAGGATCGCTCCGACACCACCGACCATCAGAATGATGGCAATGACCCAGGCGAAGACCGGGCGCTGAAGGAAGAAACGCGATAGCATGGTGGGGCTCGGTTATTTTGTGGCGGGCGCAGGTTGGGCGGCGGCCAGGAAAGGGACCTCGCGCACGGTGACGCCAGGGCGGACTTTCTGGACACCCTCGATGACGAGGTGGTCACCGGCGGCGAGGCCGGAGGTGACGAGCCATTCACTGCCAATGGCTCGGTCGAGGGAGAGCAGACGCTGCTCGATCTTCTTGTCACTGGTGACGACGAGTGCGACGGGCTGGCCCTTGGTGTTACGCATGACCGCCTGTTGCGGAACCACGATGGCTTGGCTGCTGAAGCCCTCCTGGACTACCGCGCGGACAAACATGCCCGGCAGGAGCACGCCGTTTGGATTCGGAAAGACGGCGCGTAAAGTGACCGATGCCGTGGACGGGTCCACCTCGACGTCGCGGAATTGGAGCGTGCCTTCTATGGGATACTTGGAGCCGTCGTCCAGCAGGAGTTGCACCCGGTTCGCGCCTTCCCCGCCCTTCGTGAGCTGCTTCTGTTCCAGCCGGCGCTCGAGACGCAGCAATTCGGTGGTGGATTGAGGCACGTCCACATAGATCGGGTCCAGTTGCTGAATCGTGGCGAGGGCCACGGGTTGGTAGGCCGTGACGATGGCGCCATCGGTCACGGTCGACCGTCCGATGCGGCCGGAGATAGGGGACGTGATCTTGGCGTAGCCGAGATTGATGCGGGCATTCTCTGCGGACGCTTTGTAGTAGGCCACGTCTGCTTCCGCCTGTAGGAGAGCGGCGGCAGCATCGTCGTAGTTCTGCTCGCTTACTGCCTTCTCGGCGACCAAGCCCTCGAAGCGACCGGCGCGGGCGCGGGCGGCCGGGAGACTGGCGTCTGCGCGACCGAGGGCGGCCTTGGCGCTCTCGAACGCCGCTTGGTATTGGGAAGGATCAATCTGATAGAGTTCCTGTCCAGCGGTGACTTCGGTCCCCTCCGTGAACAGCCGCTTTTGAATGAGACCGTTCACTTGGGGGCGGACTTCCGCGATACGATATGCAGAGGTGCGGCCGGGCAATTCTGTGGTCAGCACCACTTGCTGCGGGGCAACGACGATTGTCGCCACTTCGGGGGCCGCGGGCGCTGCGTCGGCGGCGTTGGCGGCGCGCTTGCAGGAGGTCGGCAGAAAGCCGCAGGCGACCGTCGCCAGCAGCAGGCTGGGGAACCGCAGGCGGGTCATGGAGGATAGGAGGCTCCGGTTGGACTTGCTGTGAATTTTCATTGTAAGGGAAGTGGATTTTGGTGGGAGGCTTGGGAGGGGGATACTGCTTATTTCTTCGGTCAACGGTTTCAGGTCAGGAACGTGGCGGCGCCTTCCTTGATCAGGGCGTTGCCGGCGAGCAATCCGGCCTGGGCGGCAGGATCGAGCAGGCGCGCGATATCACCGGCCGTGCGCAGATATGGTATGAGGGCTCGTTCCAGAAGTTCGTGACCGGTGGGGGTCAGACGGATATAGATCGTGCGGCGGTCCTGGTCGTCGCGCTCGCGCACAATGCAGTTTTGCGCGGCGAGCTGGTCCAAGGCCTCGGTGATCGCCGACCGCGACACCCCGGTGTGCTCCGCGAGGTCGGCCGGGGTGCTGGGGTCGGGATCGAGCGTGAACAACACGACCAGCACGGCGAATTTCCGTTCGCTCAGCTGGTATTCCGCCAGCAAGTGGTGGAGTGCGGCTTGCAGGGTGGTGGAAGTGTGGAGCTGTTCGAACACCACCTGGCACCGCGGGGCATCCAGCCCCTGACGCTGGCGGGCTATCGCGAGGAGTGTTCGGTAGGCCAGGCAATCGCTGTATTTCATCTCCGATCTCCCGGCTTGGAGAAAAGACAGCGTTGGCCCCGGCGCATGGGTTTCCTGACAAGGAGGATACTCCCGATAGGAAGGAAGCTGCGTTTTTTCATAAATGGAGGGAAGGAGAAGGGATCAGTATGCGCTGGAACCGGCCCCGGCCTGCAGTAGCGCGTAGCCGCCGAGCAAGTGGGTAGGGTTGTTGATATAGCGCGTGGCGCCGGTCAGGGTGTGCAATATGGCTTCGGAGACGGGCTCGGCCATGGCCTGGCCCTGTCCGGTGAGCTGCACGCGGATTATCCGGCGGTCGCGCTCGTCGCGGACGCGCACAACGAGCTGCTGCTCCTCCAAATGGTCGAGCGCCTCGGTTATGGCGGACCGGGAGACCGCCGTGTAGATGGCGAGGTCCGCGGAAGTTACAGGCTCGGGATCGAGCGCGAAAAGGGAGATGAGCACGCCGAACTGCAGCTCGCTGAGGTGATAGTGACCGAGGGTCCGGTGGATCGCGGTGTGCAAGACGGCTGTGGTGTCCAGGTGCTCGAGGACCAGCCGGCAGTGTTCGGCATCGTGTTCCGGGCGTTGCCGGGCGGCAGTGAGCAGGGCTTGGGAGGCCAAGCAATTGCTGCGCTTCATGGTTGCATCCCTCCTGGGTGAGGAGACCGGATACCGGGGGACGAGATGGATGGCTGATTCATGGAGCCGTGACTATACCATCCACCACTTAGACGCGGAAATGCCGGCCCCACTCTCTCCATCATGCCCGCAGAGCATTAGGAGGGAAACTCCTTGATGGTCCGGCCCCGACGCGGCCGCTGGAGCTTGTAACCCATCAAAAGGGCAAGGGCTCCGGTCCAGGGTGAGCACGATGCCGAACGCGAGCACAATGATCAGGGTGCGTCTGCAATTTCATCGGGCCACTCGGACTACCTGCATTCATTGACTGTGCGATGCAGATCAACAGTGGAGCTGGGCCAACGGGAAAATCGATGGTAAAACCGTTGTCGTATGGTCCGCGGATCTTCCGAATTCAATGGTGATGCGTTACGCTTGGACTGATAACCCAGTCTGCAATTTCTGCTTTATAGCAAAGCTGGCTTGCCCGTCCGCCCGTTCCGAAGCGACGACTTCGTATTGCTCACCCAACACAATCATTACTGAGGAGATCACCCAAAAAAACTATTGCGTTTGAAAAGGTCCGCCTAGGCTGATCTTGAAGCAAAATTCTGGGCCGGAACCGCTCGATTATAAAAATAATTCCGTCGCCGGATTTCGTGCTAAAAAACCAAACACTCCGCCATTTGTGACACTTGGACAAATTGGGACAAGCTGCGACTCGTCATGACTTTCTGAGTCACCCGGTATGACGTCCGCTTGGTCACTGCTGGACACGAAAACCCCCGATATCCCGGTTTTTTGTGATACAGTTTGTGAAGGTGGCGGGAAGGTGAGTTTTCCAAGCTCGGTGTGCAGCGGCAGTAAGTTCGCGTCCGTATAAACCGAAGCCGTGAGACGCGGCTCACTGTGGCGCATCAGTTCCTGCGCCGTGCGTTGGGGCACACCGGCGACATGAAGCAGTGTGCAGAACGTCTTCCGTAATGCGTGAATGTCCACGCGCTGGCCCTGTTCATCGCTTGAAGAGATGCCGCACTTGGCCAGATCGGCGCGCAGGGTCGTGGCGGTAGGCACTCCCTGAGGGAATACCTTGCCAGTGGTCTGTTTGGCGCGTGTGCGGTGTGCTTTCAGCTGTTCGACCAATCCGGGCAGCAAAGGAAGGGCGGCCTGCCTCTTGTTTTTGGTCGTAGAAGCACGAGCCAGGACGAAGGGCCGATCGGCATCAAGGTGCAGGTCGGACCAGAGCAGCGACTTGATTTCACCGCGGCGGAGACCCGTGTAAGCCGCCAGCAAGTAGAACAAGCCGCGAGGCCCAGAACCTTGCACGAGGCGCGTGAGTTCATCCAAAGACAGCGCCCTTCGCGTGCGACGCTCCTTGCCGCGGGTTTCTGATTTGCCGACGACCGCCAGCGGATTTCGTGTGATGCGACCGAGCTTTTCAAGCCAGTTGAGAAATGCCGAGCAGTGCCCGAGGTAGGCGTTGGCGGTTTTCGGAGCGAAGGATTGAGCACTGCGCCACCGGTTGAATCCATCGGCCGTAATATCGCGCAGCAAGCGCCAGTCACACTCCTCGCAAAGCCGTGTCACCCGATTGCGTGAAAGGGCGACATGCTTCTTCGAGGCTCCTTGCGCAGAGAGGTCCGCAACGTATTCCGCGAGATGGGTTGTGATGGCGGTCAGTGCGGCGTCACGGAGGGGCTTGGCAGGCAGCCAGCCGAGCAATTCGTGTTCCTGCTCGCGGACGAGCTTGTGCAGGCGCGCCTCGGCTACTTCCTTTTGTTCTACCCTGAGGGGAACGTCATACCACTTTGGCCCGTCGCTCAAGCGATAGCGTCCGCGGTAGAACCTGCTGCCGGTGGGCTTTAAAACATACATGGCGCTACGGGGTTGAGGTTTGAAGGAGGGCGTTGAGGTCGCTGGCCCGAATCAGGCGGAGGCCACGGATTTTGATGCTGGGCAGTTTGCCGTCGGTGATCAGACGACGAACGGTTTTATCCGATGACCGCAGGCACGCAGCCGCCTCCTTGATGCGGAGAAGCGATTCACCGTTAGGGAACGGGGTCGGAGCGTTCATCTTTTGGCCCTCTCTTTTTGCTCTTTCGCCCACCGTGAGCCCCACTGGAGAAAGCTACCATGCCAGTCCGGCTTGTCTCCCTCCAGTTCCCGTCTGGTCACCGCACCCTTTTCAATGGCGCGCTGCTCGATTTCAGCCTTCCACGCCTTGCATTCGCTCACGGGAATATAGCCCAGAGCCAGTTCGCGCGTGCTTAGGTCTATGCCGAACAGATTCCGTTTCCTGTGGGTGATCGTGAAAAAGAAACCGGTCAGTTTCCCTTCCTTCAGCCGCTTGTGGACTGCTGCTCGAGAAACAGGCGCATACATGGAAACTCCGCCCGGCGACACACATTGCCCGGCTACCTTGAAGACAGCATCCGACCAATAGCTGGTTTCTTCCTGCGGTCCTTCTTTCTGATAAATCCGAGTGCCGGGCACTGGTGACCCGAATACGTCGTGCAACTCTACGGGAACGAGAACGAAAGGAAAACCAGTTGACATGAAGTCAACCAATTGTTGGTTGACGAAATGTCAACCATTTTGCGGCTTCGCCACATCCAATAGCTCAGGGATCGTTTTTGATTCGCTTTATTAGTGCACTAACCGATGCGCTTTTCCGGCAGAGCACCGCACGTATAATCGCCACGGCGAGCCATATGAGACTAGCTAGAAAGAAAAATATAAAAAGCGCCTCCCAGAATGATGCCGGGCGCGAATATCTTTCAGTGAAAGTAGTCGTCAATATCGTGGCTCCAAGTGAGCCCACCAAGCTAAGTGGCACAGTCCACCCGAATACTTTGCTATTCGCTTCACGAAAATCATTCAGGAAATTGAGCAACTTATCTTCGGTGGTTCGAATATAAACCTGCGTCACGTTATCGTGAAACTTTGCGCCTTCGAGCAAGGAAGGATCGGGCTTAAATGAATCGTCTGGTTTCATTTGGCGGTCGCCTCCTCTCGACGATAAAATGAGAAATGAACCACTGGAGGTGAATTGCCTTGGGTTAGAATTCTAAGCGCCAAGAAGATCCTAGAGGTGCCACTCCGCCAAAGCGGAACGGGCTCTGAAGGTCCTCCGCCCAGCGGACTTTCCAGATTGACCATCTGCATTTCAATTTTCAGAGGATTTTCCTTGGAGACAGATACAGTCCAACGGCTCGACTTGTCTTGTTCGTCTTTCTTGAAGCTTAGCTGAAGCGTTAATTGATTATTATCGGCAATAGGGATACCGATATCTATCGGGGAACTATCCAAAGGCACAACGGTTCCGGATGCGATAATTGTCGCGCCGTTCTGGCTTCCGAAAAAGACCGAATTTGCTAAATTCATTCAGTGACTTTGAATTAGCGATCTGCAGACGCCACCCAAAAGTTCCCTTTTCCGATGGGCATAGACACACGGGGCCTCGCGTTTTCCTTCAATCCATCGCTCACCCGGATCTCGATAGCGCGACAGCACATTGCCCAAGCTTTTGGCGTCCTCTAGTGGGCTAAGCGTACCATCGCCCGGGTGGCTAGAACTTGAAGCAAGGCAGTCCATTCTTCGGATGATGCGAGTACGATGGAATAGCGGAGGTGATACGCCCAGCTCCGTCCAAGCTTTCGGGTCATTGCAGACATATCGGCGGCACCGATGGCGCGGGCTAGTTCTGCAATTCGCAACCGCCATGCTCTCATACCGGGCGAATGCCACGCAAAAATTCGTGTGCATGCGAGCCAGTGAATCTTGTTCCGCCTATCGAATTCCACTCTCCTGCACCCCTTCCACGAGTGCTTTTTGATGACGAGCCCCGCCTCGAGGTATTTGCCGATATACTCGGAAAGGGCCTCTTTGCCCTTCCTAATAGGTAGAAGTTCCGCCCGGCCCAGTCCGTAACGTGGCAGGACCTTGCGGAGTAATTGCCACATGGCGACAAGTTGAGGTGCGGCTGATGTTCGATAGCGAAGGCGCAGCTCGCGGAAGAGTGGGGTTGTCCCATTTGTTCGACGCTCTTGCTGGCATTCGGCGAAAGTGGACCAGTCGAACGCATCGGGGAGGGTATCCCAGTTGACGGCAACCAACAGGTGATAGTGCGGATTGCCGCGCCGTTGCGGCTCCAGGACACGGATAAAGCTGACGATCCAAGTGCCATGGCGGCGAAGGTAGTTATTCCAGCGACGAGCAAATTGGGTCGGGTGCAGGTTCTCTTCGTCGGTGACTGTGAAGAAGAGACAGTGATTGCGGCCCCAGTGCTGGATGAACGCGGCGACGTTCAGACGGAGATGGAAGGCGGACCGGGCTTCGGCACTGGTCGGCATTCCCATCCGGTGGAGCGTGTCGGGGTCATCGTCTCGTTCGTCCCAGCAACGCTTTTTGCTGTTGTCCGTATAGACTCCTCGTTGGCCCGCGACTACCTTCAGTCGATAGCGTGGTTTGTCGGAATTGTTACTATTCTGACAAGGAAGGCCGGCTGGCGCCGGCGCGGCCGCTTCGCGGCCGCATCCGGCAGCCAGCACGGCCCTTTCTGTAGTCGAGGGTGCAACAGGCTCCGTCAACGTGGACATCCAGCGATTGCGTGCGATTTCACGCTGTTCGGGAGTCCTTGGGGCTGTTGACGGGGTGGGGTCGGGCGGGGCCTGCACAGGCTGAGAGCCATCGGACGGCGCATCCCACCCGACCGGCTTCCGGTCGGAGAAACTGACGAGAGCTACGCCGGGCACTTCCGTGTCCCGGCTTACTGGGGTGGACTCCACCCCAGCCCCCGAATCAATCGTGGGTCCGGCTTGCATCGCTGCCTTTTGCCGCGCGCGCGAGTGTCAGAATCGCAGTGCGAACGGTTTCAGGTAGCGTTGTCCAAATGGAGACGATTTCGGTCAGGTCGTCCCCGTTCGCACCCGGATTTTGTGTGACAGTTTGTGAAGGTATTTTCTTCCCACCTTCGCAAATCGTTTTAGCATCGACGCATGGCGGCGGGGGTGGGTGGGTTCGAATCCCACCCCCGCCGCCAGCTTCTCTCGTTGGACTGCAGATGGGGCCTTAAGTGGAACTGGGCTGACAAGTTCTGCTGGCGTTTACAGAGTAAGGCCGTGTCTGCACCTGTTGCCACCGCCCGTTCGCGCAACTTGTCTTTTGCCTTCCTGTATTTCAGCGAGGGGGCGCCGATAGGCTTTCTTTGGTGGGCCATGCCGACGTTGCTGCGGGACGAAGGGGTGGCGATTGAAAGGATCACCGCGTTGACGGCGGCCTTGGTGCTGCCCTGGACCCTGAAATTCCTGTGGGCCCCGCTGGTGGACGCCTGGCGCGGACCGCGCTGGGGGTTTCGCCATTGGGCTGCGAGCGCGCAGGTCGGCATGGGGCTTTGCCTGTTGCCGCTGGTGTTCATCTCCCCGTCGGCCGGGTTCGGAATTTGGTTTTTCCTGCTGCTGGCTCACGCCGTCTGCGCGGCTACCCAGGATGTCGCCATTGACGCCCTGGCGATTTCGGCGGTGCCGCCGGCGGAACGGGGTGGCCTCAACGCTGCCATGCAGGTCGGTATGTTGACGGGCCGCAGTCTTTTTGGTGGCGGAGCGATCATCCTCGCCTCGCAGGACGGGTGGCCGGTGGTGTTCGGCGCGCTCGTGACCGCGGTGTGGCTGTCGTTGCTGGTGCTGCTGACGCGCATCAAGGAGCCGCCGTTGGTCGAGAGGGCGACGCGTCACTTCGGTCCCACGCTCCGTCAGGTGCTTGCCCGACGCAGCACGTGGCTCGGGATAGGCTTCGCGCTGCTGGCGGGGGCTGGGTTCGAAGCAGCCGGCGCGTTGGCCGGACCGATGCTGATTGATCTGAAGGTGCCGGCGACCACCACGGGTTGGTTTTTCTCCCTGCCAGTGGTCGCGGCCATGGCGATCGGTGGGATCGTGGGCGGGCCTTGGTCCGACCGGGGCAAGCGGGTACGGCGGGTGCGCGTGGCGCTCATCGCCCTGAGTCTGACGGTGGCGGGATTGGCCCTCGCGGTTTCGTGGGGAGCATCCGGCTCCGTGGCGATGGGTTGTCTCGTTCTGGTCTACCTCGGTATCGGCTGGTTCACCGCTTCGTCCTATGCGCTGTTCATGGATCTCACCGACGTGCGCCTGGGGGCGACGCAGTTCAGCACCTTCATGGCCGCCACCAACGCATGCGAGGCCTGGGCAGTCTGGGTCGGCGGTCGAGGCGTGGCGAATTTTGGTTACGGACCCGCGTTGCTGGGCATGGCTGCGCTGGGGCTGCTGGGCCTGATTTTCCTGCGTTCGTCAGCGTTGCCGGACGCCGCGCTCAAGCGGTAGCCGGTCGATCTCGCACCGAGCACCATTGCGCGCTCATCACTTTGCCGTGTCGCGAGTCGCTGCGGGAACCTTTGTGAGCGGGGTTGGCGTGGAGCGGAGTGTCTTTGCTGGACCGCGCTCGGTGCGTGGAATCTTGGTGGGATTTTCCAGTCCAGTCTGCCTTGAGATGATGGCGAGGTGCGGTTCCTTGAGAACCATGAGTACAAAATCCCCAACCGACCGCAAACGGCCCAAGCACTCCATTCCCCACGAACTCGACACTTACCTCCGCACCGCCACGAAAGAGGGGTTGGGATCCAGTCCCGCCGGCTACCTCGAGCGCGGGGCGCAATTGGTCACCCCGTCCGCCTTGCAAGCCCTGCATGGGCTGCTGCCCGAACTTCGCAAGAAGACCTCAGCGATCACAGACTCGACGCGGCTGCGCCGGCGGCTGGAGACGTTGATCACCTATTTCGAGGAGACGGAGGCAGTGGAATTCGCTGACGCGGAGACGCGGCGGGAAATTGGCTTTGTGCTGATCTATTTCCTCAAGGGATATGATCTGATACCTGACACGATTCCCCACATCGGACTGGTGGACGACGCGCTGTTGGTCGAGGCAGTCCTTGGGCGCCACCAGGAAGCCATCAGGGCGCACTGGCTGTCCGTGCACCGGTCCGAACCCGAAATCAAATGACGGGATCACCTCAGACGACCTTGTCAGTGAAGCCAGGCAGGCTCTCCAGGCTGGTTCGCCGGTGGAACCCGAGCGCGATCCGCATGTGCGCGGCTATGTGCGCGGCTGCGGCGCAGGTGCCGGCCATGTCATCAGAACGGGGGTCAGGGTGATTTCCGTTTTCCGCCGATTTGCAAAACTCGAAGCGGCCAGCGGCATTCTGCTGATGGTCTGCGCGGTGACGGCCCTGTCGTGGGCGAACTCGCCGTGGGGCGGCAGCTATGCCGCGCTTTGGGAGACCAGGCTGACGCTGGGGTTCGTACCGCTGCAGCTGGACAAATCCCTCCTGCATTGGATCAACGACGGCCTGATGGCTTTGTTCTTTTTGGTGGTGGGTCTGGAGATCAAGCGGGAGCTGCTTGCAGGTGAGCTGGCTTCAATCAAGCGCGCCAGCCTGCCGATCATGGCGGCGATAGGTGGCGGCGTCGTGCCGGCCCTCATCTATTCCACCATCAATCTGGGCGGACCGGGCGCGAACGGTTGGGGTATTCCCATGGCAACCGACATCGCCTTTTCGATCGGGGTGCTGGCGCTGCTCGGTCGGCGAGTGCCGCCCGCGCTCAAGATCCTGCTGGCGGCGCTCGCCATTGTGGACGATCTCGGCGCGATTCTGGTCATCGCCTTGTTCTATACGGCGGAGGTGTCCTGGTGGAGCCTGGGGCTGGCCGGCTTCTTCGGCCTGTTGCTCTTCCTGGTGAATCGACGGGGTGTTACGCAACCTTGGCCGTACCTGCTGCTGGGCTTCGGCCTGTGGGTGGCCATGCTTAAATCAGGAGTGCATGCGACCATTGCGGGCGTGTTGTTGGCCGTGGCGATTCCATCGGGGATGGCGAAAGCCTCGGCCCGACCGAACACCGCTCCCGCCGGTGGGACCACGCTGTCAGGCAGGGAAAAGCCGCTCCTGAACCGGATGGAGCATGCGCTGCATCCGTGGGTGGCCTTTGCCATCATGCCGTTGTTCGCCTTGGCCAACGCCGGGCTGGTCTTTGACCGTGATGTGCTGGCTACGATCAGTCAGCCAGTCAGCCTGGGCATTTTGCTCGGATTGATCCTCGGGAAGCCGGTGGGGATCGGGCTCTTGTCCTGGCTGGCGGTACGCACTGGACTCGCGGTGCTGCCGCCGGGCATTTCATGGCGTCATCTGATCGGCGTTGGGCTGCTGGCCGGCATCGGCTTCACGATGTCGTTGTTCATTGCCAGCCTGGCGTTCAACGACGGCCCCGAAATCGCCACGGCGAAGATGGCGATACTCATCGCCTCGGTCGTTTCCGGCGTGGGCGGCTACCTCCTGCTTCTGACGGCCGGCTCCCGGCGGAAATCGCTTATCTCATGACCCTGCAACACTGGTTCTGGATCGGATTCAATCTCTTCGTGCTGGCCATGCTCGCCCTTGACCTGGGGGTGTTCCATCGCCGCGCGCACGTGGTGTCGCTGCGGGAGGCCATCACCTGGACCGTGGTGTGGATCAGTTTGGCGATGATATTCAACCTCGGGTTGTGGTATCTCGCCGGACCGCAGAAGGCGCTGGAGTTTTTCACCGGCTACCTGATCGAGTACTCGCTGAGCGTGGACAACATCTTCGTGTTCGCGCTGTTGTTCTCCTATTTCGCGGTGCCCGCCAAGTACCAGCACCGGGTGCTGTTCTGGGGCATTCTGGGGGCGTTGGTGATGCGGGCGGTCATGATCATCGCCGGGACGCTGCTCATCGCGAAATTCGCCTGGATCATCTACGTTTTCGGCGGGTTCCTGATCCTCACGGGAGTCAAGATGATCGTGAAGAAGGAAGAGGAGATCCACCCGGAGAACAATCCCGTGGTCCGGTGGTTCAAACGCCTCATGCCGGTGACGGCCGGCTACCGCGAAGACAAATTCTTCGTGCGTGAGAACGGGGTGCGGATGGCCACGCCGCTGTTTGTGGTGCTCCTGCTCGTCGAAGTGTCGGACCTGATCTTCGCCGTGGATTCCATCCCGGCCATCTTCGCCGTGACCACGGATCCGTTCATTGTCTACACCTCAAACGTCTTTGCCATCCTGGGATTGCGGTCGCTGTACTTCGCGCTTTCCGGGGTCATGGACAAATTCCACTACCTGAAGGTTGGCCTGGGTGTGGTCCTGACCTTTGTGGGCGTGAAGATGCTCCTGGCTCACACGGCATGGAAAATCGACACCTTGGTGTCACTCGGGGTGATCGTGCTGATCCTCGCGGCCGCGGTGGTGATGTCGTTGTTGCGACCAAAGCAACCCGAAGCAGGGACGAGCCCTCCGCACCTGCAATGATCATCCTCACCGTAGAAATCGCGGCCATTCTCCTGCTGCTGGTGCTCAACGGGGTTCTGGCCATGGCGGAGATGGCCCTGGTCGCGTCCCGGCGACCGAAATTGCGCCAGCTGGCGGCTGCGGGCGACGATGGTGCCCGGGTCGCGCTGGGGCTGGCTACATCGCCCAATCGCTTTCTGTCCACGGTCCAGACGGGCATCACGCTCGTGGGTTTGCTCGCCGGGGCGCTTGGTGGTGTCACCATTGCGAGCCAGTTCACCGAGGTTCTTCGACGGATCCCGCTTTTGTCGGGCCAAGCCGATGTGATCGGGGTCGGTCTGGTGGTCTTGGTCCTCACCTTCCTGTCACTCATCATTGGCGAACTGGTGCCCAAACGACTGGCCCTGGCCAATCCGGAGGCGATTGCGAGCCGCGTGGCAAAGCCGCTGGAGTGGCTGGGGCGGATGCTGTACCCGATGAACTGGCTGCTCAGCACGGCGACGGATCTGGCGTTGCGCCTGCTGCGCGCCAAGACGTCGAAAACAGATCCGGTCTATGCGGATGAGATGAGGCAGTTGCTGCAGGATGGACTCAGAGCGGGGGTCTTCCATCACACGGAGCCCCGGATGGTGGAATCGGTCCTGTCTTTTGACCAGTTGCCCGTGCGAAAGATCATGACGCCCGGCGTGCGGCTGATGTACCTCAACAAGGCCGACTCCCACGAGGCGATCTGGCACAAGATCGTCGTTTCGGGGCACTCCCACTTTCCGGTCTACGAAGGTAGCCGCGACAACGTGGTTGGCATGCTGTCGGTTAAGTCGATTTACGCCAACCTCGCCGCCGGGGCGCCTGCGAGGACGGCCGATCTCATGACGCGGCCGTTACAGATATCGGCCGAGCAGACCGTCACCCGGCTGCTGGAATCATTCAGGAAGGCAGGTCAACACGTCGCCCTCGTGGTCGGCACCGGCGGTGAGGTGATCGGTTTGGTGACGATGGTTGATGTGCTCGAGGCTATCGTGGGTGAAATCCCCACCGCGGAGGAAAGAATGAAACCCTCGGCGATCCAGCGTCCAGATGGATCATGGCTGGTGGATGGGCGTCACGACGTCGGCAAGTTGACCCGGCTCCTCGGTATGCGCGATTTCCCGGGGCGGGATGACGCGGCGGAGGCAACGCTGGCCGGACTGGTGGCGATGCAGCTGGGTGGACGGATTGCGGAAGGTGCCACCGTGGAAACGCGGGGGCTCCGGTGTGAGGTCATCGACCTGGAAGGTGATCGAATCCGCACTCTGCTGGTGACGAAGCTGCCGCCACCGTAGTTCGGACCGTTTGCCCTAAAGATCGTAGTGGCAGGAGATCTGTTGGCCGGCTTCGCCGACGGACCGAAGGGCGGGAACCTCCGCCCTGCACCGTTCCGTGGCGTGGGGGCAACGGGGGTGAAAGGGACAACCGGAAGGCGGGTTGATCGGCGAGGGCACGTCACCCTGCAACACGATGCGCTGCTTGTTGCGGGTCGGGTCGGGCTCGGGAATGGCCGAGATGAGGGCCCGCGTGTAGGGATGGCGCGGGGCGCGGTAGATCGTCTCGGCGTCGGCCAGCTCCACGATGCGGCCGAGGTACATGATGGCGATGCGGTCGGAGACGTGCTTCACGACGGCCAGGTTGTGCGCGATAAACAGATAGCTGAGCTGCATCTCGCGCTGCAGGTCGAGCATGAGGTTAAGCACCTGGCTCTGGATGGAAACATCGAGGGCGCTGACCGGTTCGTCGCAGACGATCAGCTTGGGCTCCAGGGCGATGGCGCGGGCGATGCCGATGCGTTGGCGCTGGCCGCCGGAAAACTCGAAGGGAAAGCGGGTGGCCGCATCCGGGGACAGGCCCACGCGGGCGAGCAGCTCGCGCACGCGCTGTTGCCGCCAGGCCGCATCGCCCATGCCGTGGATCAGGAAAGGCTCGGCCACGATGTCACCGACGGTGTGACGGGAATTTAGCGACTCGACCGGATCCTGGAAGATCATCTGGAGCTGGCGGCGGTGCGCCTTGAGCTCGCGGCCATGCTCATGGGCGAGGTCCTTGCCTTGGAAAATGATCTGGCCGGAGGTCGGCTGGTGCAGGCGCACGACGCATTTGCCGAGCGTGGATTTGCCGCAGCCGGATTCGCCCACGAGGCCGAGGGTCTCGCCGGGAGCGATCGCGAGGTTGACGCCGTCGACCGCCTTGCAGCTTTTCGTGGCGCGCAGGAGGACGCCCTCGCGCACGGGGAAGTGCATGGCGAGGTCGCGGATTTCCAACAAAGGGGCGGGGGCGGACTGGGTCATGGCTTGAAGGCGGGTAGTTCCTGCCAGCGATGGCAGGCGACCTGATGGTCCGGGGAGATCCGGCTGATGGGTGGCGGCTGGTCGCAGACGGCGGTGCGGAAGGGGCAGCGGTTTTGGAAACGGCAGCCACGGGGCATCTGGTCGAGCGAGGGCACCAGACCTTCGATGACGCTGAGGCGGGACTTCCGCTGGTGTTCCAGCCGCGGAATGGAGGCGAGCAAGCCACGGGTGTAGGGATGGCTGGGGGAGGCGAAGATCTTCTCGACCGGTCCGGTCTCCGCCACCTGGCCGGCGTACATGACCACGACATCGTCACACATCTCGGCGATCACGCCGAGATCGTGCGTGATGAGGATGATCGCCATGCCCATCTCGCTTTGCAGGGATTGCATCAGCTCGAGGATCTGGGCCTGGATGGTGACATCGAGGGCGGTCGTGGGCTCGTCGGCGATGACGACAGCCGGTTTGCAGGCGAGGGCCATGGCGATGACCACGCGTTGCCGCATGCCGCCGGAAAGCTGGTGGGGGTACTCACCGACGCGCACCTCGGGCGAGGGAATGCCGACCTTGCTGAGGATCTCGACCGACATTTCGAGGGCGGCCCGCTTGTCCTTGGTCCGATGCAGCAGAAAAACCTCACTCAATTGCCGGCCGATGGTATGGACCGGATTGAGGGCGGTCATGGGCTCCTGAAAGATCATGCCGATGCGGCCGCCGCGGATCTTCAGCATGTCTTCGGCGGGCACCTGCACCAAGTCCTGGCCGTCAAAGAGCACCTGGCCGCCGGCAATCCGGCCCATGGGCTGCGGCAGCAGGCGCATGATGGAGAAGGCCGTGACGCTCTTGCCGCAGCCGGATTCACCGACGATGCCGAGGGTACGGCCGCGATGGACCTGGAAGCTGACGCCGTCGACGGCGGTCAGGCGGCCGGAGTCGGTATCGAAGGTGGTGACCAGGTCCCGTACTTCCAGCACGGGGGCATCGGCGGTCATGGGTTTTGGAGGAGTGGCGGGCACGGTTTAGTTCCGGGGCTTGTATTGATCGAAGATGCGGATGGCCGGCGGGAAGGTCTTGCCGGCCGCCATGGCGGCCTTGGTTTCCTTTTTCAGATCCTCATCGATCCAATAGAGGGAGTATTCAAAGAAATCGGTGGCAATCTTGACGTTGCCTTCGGCGGGCACGCCCAACCAGCGCCAGGCCCCGTTCCGGATGAACGTGAGGTCGAAGCCCGGGCAGAAAGAGGCATCGTCGTAGAGCAGTTCCTCCATCTTGAAGGCGATCTGCTTCATCTCATCAATGCTCTCTGACTTGTCGTAGGCCTCGATCATCCGGTCGAGCTCCGGGATGGCGATCACCTGCAGGTTGTTGGTCTGGGTCTTGACCTTGCGGGCCGGGTTGACGGAGCCGTCGGGCAGAAACGCCTGATCATAGGCGTTGGCCGAGTGATAGGTCTCCCAGTAGCGCGGGAACATCTCGGGACCGACGTTGAAGGCCGTGAAGGTGATCTCGTGCTTCTTTTCCTGGGTCTTCTTCCAAGCTGCGGTGTTGTCGAGCACCTCGACGCGCAGTTCCAGGCCGGCCTTGAGGGCTTCCTCGCGCAAAATGGTGAGGACGTCCTTCAGGTTTTCGTAACCGGTGGTGACCTCCACGGAGAGCCGCTCGCCGGCGTCATTGACAAGGATGCCGTCGGGGCCGCGCTTGGTGAAGCCCGCCTTGGCGAAACTGGCCAGGGCGTCATCAATGGAAAAGGGACGTGAACGCAGGGTGGGGTGGGTGAAGTCGCCGTAACCGTCGGAGGTGGTTTGCATGCGCACCCAGTCACCGCGGGAAAACTTCTTGAGCACCAGATCCCAGTTCAGGGCGAAGTTGATGCCGACGCGGATGTCCCGGTTGTTGAGGAGGGGTTTGGACTGGTTCATCCAAAAGCCGTAGGTCGGCCGGGGGACGTCGTTGAAAAACTTGATCTTCTGGACGTAACCCTGCGCGACCTCGGGAGCGGAGTCCGGGAGCTTGTCGTACCAGTACTGCGCCAGTTGCAGGCCGATGACATCGAGGTCGCCCTTGCGGAAGGCCTCGAAAGCCTTCGGGCTGTCGCGGATGACCGTCAGGTGGATGCGGTCGGGGTTGAAGCGGTGGCGCCAGAACTTCAGGTCCTGGGCCCACCAGTTCTTCACGTGCGTGAGGGTGATCGCGGAGCCCTTCTCGATGTTCTCCTCGCGGACCTCGTAGGCGCCGCTGGTGGGAGGGAATTTCCACTGGTAGCGCTCGGCAAAATCGTCGCCCAGCTCGCGGTAGAAGTGCGCCGGCACGGGCTCGAGGCCGAGGGTGATCGAGTAGATGTCGGGGCGCAGTTTGGGCAGCTGGATGGCGATGGTGTGGTCGTCGAACCGCGTGATGCCGGCGTATTTGGTCCCGTAGAAATTGTTGAACCAGGGCGCCTTGATGTAGCTCGAACGGTAGAAGAAGAAGGCGAACATCATGTCATCCGCCGTGATCGGCGGTCCATCCGACCAGCGGGCGGCGGGATTGATGTGGATGTAGACGGTCCGGTTGGCCCGGTCGAGGGCCCAGCGGTCGGCGATGCCGGGGTAATAGTGAAACCCGTCCGGGGTCAGGTCCGTGAGATTCGGATGACGGTTGGCAAAGCTCATCGCGTTGTAGTCGCGGATCCATGTCCGGAAACTGCCGTTGGAGTCGGGACCGACCGCCCGCAGGGTGCGGGGAAAGTCCTGCTCCCAGAAGTTGAGCGTGCCGCCGCGCTTGGCCTCGGGGGAGGCGAACTCGGGCAGTTCCATGCCGTCTTCCCACTTCAGGTTGGCGGGGATATCCGCCGGGGTCTTGAAGTGGAAGAACTCGGGATGGGCGGCGTAGTAGACCTTGGCCTCGGCGAGGGCGTCAGGCTTGCCGGCATCCGCCTTGCCCGATTCCTTCCCGCCGCATCCGCCCAGCAGCAGACTGATGGCTACAAGCAGGAGGGTGGGGAAGGCGGAGGGTTTCATGCGGGATTGAACTGGGTTGAACCGATGGGAGGGTGGGCGACTGAGCGGCCGTCGTTGCCCGGACGGAAAGCCGATGGCCTAGCCACGGGCAGGACGAGCGAGTGGCTTACTTTTCCTTGTATTGGTCGAGGGTGCGGATGACGGCGGGGAAGGTCTTGCCGGACTTGCGGGCCTCCTCGGTTTCCTTCTTGAGGGCTTCATCGACCCAGAAAAGGCGGTATTCCTCGAACTGGGTGCTGATCTTGACGTTCCCCTCCTTGGGTACGCCGAGCCAGCGCTGAAGGCCGGTCCGCTGGAAGGGGATGACGAAGCCGGGGCTGAAGGAACCGTCCTCGTAATTGATCTCCTCGATCTTGAAGGCCAGTTCCTTCATCTTCGCGATGTCGGCGGACTTGTCGTAGGCCTCGATGAGCAGATCCAACTCGTGGTTGGCCATCTCCTGGAAGTTGTTGGTCTGGGTCTTGACCTGGCGCTTTGGGTTGACGGAACCGTCGGGCAGGAAGGCGTCGTCAAAGGCGTTGGCCGAGTGAAGCGTCTCCCAGTAGCGGGGAAACATTTCCGGCGAGACATTCCAGGCGGAGAACATGATCTCGTGTTTCTTTTCCTGCGCCTTCTTGAAGGCCGCCGTGCGGTCGATCACCTCGACCCGCAGATCGAGACCGGCCTTGAGGGCTTCCTCCTGCAAAATCGTGAGCAGGTCCTTGTAGTGCTCATAGCCTGTGGTGACCTGGACAGAGAGCCGCTGTCCGGCGTCGTTGACCAAGATACCATCCGGGCCGCGCTTGGTGAAACCGGCCTTGGCAAAACTGGCGAGAGCCTGGTCGACGGAGAAAGTGCGCGCGCGCAAGGTCGGGTGGGTGAATTCCCCGAAACCATCGGAAGCGGTCTGCATGCGGCTCCAGTCTCCGCGCGAGAACTTGGAGATCACCAGTTCCCAGTTCATCGCGTATTGGATGCCGATGCGGATGTCGCGATTGTCGAGCAGGGGCTTGTTGCGGTTCATCCACAGGCCGTAGGTGGGACGGGGGATGTCGTTGTAGAATTTCATCTTCTGGATGTAGCCATCGCGAACCTCGGGAGCCGTGTCAGGCAGCTTGTCGTACCAGTCCTCGGCCAGGCGCAGGTCGAAGAAGTCGATATCGCCCTTGCGGAAGGCTTCGAAGGCCTTGGCATTGTCGCGGATGACGCTGAGGCGGATGCGGTCGGGGTTGTTGCGATAGCGCCAGAATTTCAGGTCCTGTGCCCACCAATTCTTGATGTGGGTGAGGGTGACCGCGCGGCCCTTGTCGAGTCCCTCGGGTGTCACGATGTACGGGCCGCTGGTCGGGACATTGCGCCACTGATACCGCTCGGGAAAATCATCCCCGAGTTCGGCGAAGAAGTGGGCGGGCGTGGGCTCGCTTTCCAGGGTCTGGCTCAGAATGTCCGGACGCAGCTCGGGAAACTGCAGGGCATAGGTGTGCTCGTCGAACCGGGTCAGGCTGGCGAACTTGGTGGTGTAGTAATTGTTGTACCACGGGGCCTTGATGTAGGTCGTGCGGTAGAAGAAGTGGCCGAAGAACACGTCGTCCGTCGTGATCGGCGGACCGTCGGACCAGCGGGCGGCGGGATTGATGTGGACGTAGACGGTCTTGTTGGCGCGGTCGAGGGCCCAGCGGTCGGCGATGCCGGGGAAATAGCGGAAGCCGTTCTTGGACAAACCGGTCTCGTTGGGGTGGCGGCGGGCGAACTGCATCACATTGTCATCGAGAATCCAGGGACGGAAACTACCGTTGGAATCCGGGCCGACAAAACGCAGCGTGCGGGGAAAATCCTGGATCCACCAGTTGAAGGTGCCGCCCCGCTTGGCCGCCGGGTCGGCGAACTCCGGGAGGTCCATGCCGTCTTCCCATTCGAGGTTCGCCGGAATGTCGGCCGGGGTCTTGAACTTGAAGAATTCCGGATGAGCGGCGTAAAAGGCCTTGGCCTCGTCGCGGGCGTCCTTTTTGGGCTCGGTGCTGGCGGTTTCCTTTTTGCCGCAGCCGCTGAGGGCGAGCAGGGCGGTGCCCAGCAGGAGGGCGGCGATGGGACGGAAAGATGAGGTGAATGTCATGGGCTTATTGGTAAGTGGTGAATTTCTTGGGATCGAAGGCCTCGCGCACGGCTTCGCCGATGAAGGTAACGAGGATGAGAATAAAAACCAGCGACGTGAAAGCGCTGGAGACGATCCACGGGGCGGTCGTGAGGGTCTGGGTGCCCTGCTTCAGGAGTTCCCCCATGCTCGGGGTCGGCGGGGGCAGACCGAAACCGAGAAAGTCGAGGGCCGTGACGGCCGTGATGGCCGAGGCCACGGTGAACGGGATGAAGGTGACGATCGTCGAAATCGTGTTGGGCAGAATATGGCTGAAGATGATGCGGCCGGGACCGGCGCCCAGCACGATGGCGGCGGCGGTGTAGTCACGGGCTTTTTCCCGGTAGGTGGCCGTGCGCATGTAGTAGGTCATCGACGTCCACGAGAAGAGCACCATCACGACGAGGAGCAGCCCGATGCGCACGGGAATGCTGAAGGTCGAGGGGATCACGGAGAACAAGATGATCACCATGTAGAGGAAGGGGATGTTCGACCAGATCTCGATCAGGCGTTGCACGATGAGATCGAAGACGCCGCCGTAATACCCCATCAGGCAGCCGATGGTGATGCCCACGAGGTAGGTGAGCACCATGAAGGAGAGGGAGAACAGGATCGCGATACGGATGCCGTAGAAGAGCCGGGCAAAGATGTCGCGGCCGGTGGTGTCGGTGCCCAGCCAGTGACCGGGAGGCCCGCCCATCCAGGACGGAGGCGCCGGTTTGAACACGCCCTCGAAGGAAGTGTTTTCATTGGGGCTGTAGGTGACCGGTGGCATCAGCACCCAGTCGCCCTTGTTCTCGGTGCGCAGGCGGGCCTGGAGATCGCGGTAGTTGGTCTCGTAGGTGTAGTCGTAGCCGAACGTGGTGCCGGGCAGGTTGGACCCGTAGGTCGGGAAATACCAATGGCCGTCATGGCGCACGATCAGCGCGCGGTTGTTGACCAGCAGTTCCCCGAAAAAGGACAACACGATCAGCCCGGTGAGGATCAGGAACGAGTAGTAGCCCCGCTTGATCGAGCGGAAGCGGCGGAGTTTGCGGACGGTGAGGGGATTGAAAACCATCGCTCGGGATTATTTGAAGCGGATGCGAGGATCGATGAGGGCGACGAGGGCGTCGGAGAGGATGTTGCCCAGCAGCAGCAGCAAGCTGGCCAGGAAGATGATGCCCATGACCACGGGATAATCGCGGTCAAAGATGGAGGTCAGGCCGAGCAACCCGAAGCCATTGATGTCGAAAATGGTCTCGATCAGGAACGAGCCCGACACCAGCAGCGTGATGTTCTGGCCGAAGGTGGTGGCGATCGGGATGAGGGAGTTGCGCAGGGCGTGGCGCACCACCGCCTGCCGGAAGGACACGCCCTTGGCCACGGCGGTGCGCATGTAGTCCGCGGCGAGGTTGTCCATCAGGTTGTTCTTCATCAGCAGCGTGGTCACGGCGAAGCTGCCGACCAGGTAGCAGGCCAGCGGCAACACGGCATGACGGGCCAGGTCGACGGCCTTGCCCCAGGCCGAGAGGTCGGCGAACTCCGTGCTGGTGAATCCTCCCATCGGAAACCACGGCAGGCGGGCGGCAAAAAAGAGCAGCAGAAGAGCGCCGAGCACGTACCCGGGCACGGCGTAGCCCATGAAGATAAAAACGGACGTGGTGTTGTCCAGCAGGGTGCGGTGCTTGATCGCCTTGAGGATGCCCAGGGGAATGGAGATCGAGTAGGTGATGACCAGCGTGATCAGGCCGTAGAACAGGGAGACCGGGAAGCGATCGCGGATGATGTGCCAGACCGGTTCATTGTAGCGGTAGGAGGATCCCAGGTCGCCCCGCACGATCTTGCCCAGCCAGAGGCCGTAGCTGACGAGGGCGGGCTTATCGAAGCCATAATAGGCTTTCAGCTGGTTCAGCTGTTCCTCGGACAGGGCCATGTTGCCGCCGGCGGCGCCGGCTCCCCGGCCGGACGACATGTCGGCCTGCTGCATTTCCATGATGGCCCGCTCCAAGGGGCCGCCTGGCACGACCCGCGTGATCAGAAACACAATCAGCGTGATCCCCAGCAGCGTGGGTGGAATAAGAAGAAATCTTCGGATGAAATAATCCCGCATGGGCAGACGTTGTGAGGAACTTCACCGGGAGGCGGTGAAACCATGAAAAAACGTGCTCCCGTGACCCGATGCGAGCCTAATGTCATAAATGTGACTTGAGCAGCGGCCCAATCGGGGTTCACTCCGGTGCCCCGCCTCCAATGCCGGCCAACCCGACGACCAACCGTCCGTCCAAACCTGTTATCAGTCACCGCACTGTCCCGCCAGCTTCCACCTTATGAAGATCCCGTCTACCCTTCGTCCTCTGGCCGTCCTCCTGCTGGGAGCCGGCATTGTCCCCCTGCCTGCCCGGGCTGCCGATATCGCGGCCTATGCGACTTTTCAGGCCAAGGCCGGTCAGGCCAACCAGGTGTTGCGCGTGCCTGATTATCCCCTGACGCCGGAGGCAATCGTCAGCTACACGGATGCCGCCCTGAAGACAGCGAATGACGCGCTCGCCGCGCTGGTCGCCCAGGACCCGGCCAAGGCCACCTTTGCCAGCACGTTTGCGGCTTATGATGACATCACCTATTTGGCCGGAATCTCCGGCAACCACATCGGCACCCTGGCGGAAACCCATCCGGACAAGGCCATGCGCGACATGGCGCGCGAGCAGGGCAACCGGATCGATGCGTGGGGCATCGGGTTGGATTACCGCGAGGACATCTTCAAGGTGCTGCAGGCCTATGCGGACACCAAACCCAAGCTCGATGCCGAACAGCAGCGTCTGGTGGAGTTCACGTTGCGCGAGTATCGCCGGGCCGGCCTCGCGCTGCCCATGGCCGAGCGGAAGCGGGTGGAGGAATTGCGCAAAGTGCTGACCGAGCTCTGCCAGCAATATGACATCAACATCAACGAGGCCCGCGCCCCGTTGGATTTCACCGCCGAGGAAATGAAGGGTGTGGCGGACACATTTCTGGAAAGCCCCGGCGTCAAGCAAGCGGACGGCACCTACCGCGTGATGGCCAACATCACCTGGCATCTCCAGGCGGTGTCCTCGCATGCGGACAATCCCGAGGTCCGCCGCCGGGTCTACCTGGCTCGCAACACGCTGGCCCGGGACAAGAATATCCCGGTGCTGGCCAAGATCGTCGCGCTGCGGGCCGAGATTGCGCAGCGCCTCGGGTACGCCAACTGGGCCGACTACAAGACCGAGGTCAAGATGGCCAAGACCGGTGCCGCCGTGCTCAAGTTCGAGAATGATCTCGTGGAAGGCCTCGAGCCGAAGTTCGCGGAGGAAACCGAAGCCTTGCGCCTGATGAAGGCCGCCCATCTGGGCCAGCCCGATGTCCAGCTGGATCCCTGGGACACCGGATACTACACCGACCGTCTCAAGAAGGAAAAGTACTCGGTCGATACCGAGGCACTGCGGGCCTATTTTCCCTATGAGTCCGTGTTGAACGGCATGTTTGCGATCTATCAGAAGATTTTCGGCCTGAAGTTCACCGAAGTGGAACCGCCCTACACGTGGGCCCCGGGGGTGAAGCTGTTCGTGGTCGAGGATTCCGCCACGAAGGAACTGCTCGGCCAGTTCTACCTCGATATGTTTCCGCGCGAGGGGAAGTACAACCACTTTGCCAATTTCCCGCAGCAGCAGGGCCACGTCCTGGCCGACGGGAAATTTGAGCTGCCGCTGGCCGCGCTGATCTGCAATTTCCCGCCGCCGTCGGCGGAAAAGCCTTCCCTGCTCAAGCACGGTGATGTGGAGACCTTGTTCCACGAGTTTGGCCACGTGATGCACAACGTGCTCAGCCGGGCGCACTATGTCGGCATGTTGTCCGTCCCGCGCGACTTCGTCGAGGCCCCGTCGCAGATGCTGGAGAGCTGGGTGTGGGACAAGGACGTGCTCGACACCTTTGCCGCCGATTACCGCGACCCGAGCAAGAAGATCCCGGCCGAGACGATTGCGGCGATGATCCGGGCGCGTCAGGCCACCGCCGGGCGCTTCAACCGCGGGCAGCTCGCCCTCGGGCTGGTTGACATGACCTTCCACACCCTGCCGGTGGACGAGGCCTGGAAGGCGGATGTGGTCAAGCTGAGCAACGACGTCTTTGCCCGCGTCACCATGGTGAGGGATCCGAACACGGCGTTTGTCGCCTACTTCGGGCACCTGACGGGTTACGACGCCGGCTACTACGGCTACCTCTGGTCGAACGTCATGGCCTTCGACATGGCCAGCATCTTCAAGAAAGCCCCCAATGGCTTTTTCGACGTGGAAACCGGCCGTCGCCTGCGGCAGGAAATCTACGGTCCGGGCAACACCCGGGATGTCGGCGAGTCGGTGGAGAAGTTCCTCGGCCGTCCGCGTTCGCAGGACGCTTTCCTCGAATACGTCGGCATCAAGAAGCAGTAGGGCTGACCCGACGGTTTTGGGCTGCCTGAATCCCGCTGACGGGGTCCAGGCATAAAAAAGGCGGGGCCAGACGGCCCCGCCTTTTTGCGGATCAAACGGATTCCAGGAGCTTGTTCAGCCGGGCGATCATGCGGCTCGGGTCTTCCATCAGGCCGGCGGCGATGAGGGAATTGTCGAGCAGCTGCTCAGCCACCAGCTCGGCCTTCTCGGCATTGGTGCCGCGGAGCGCGGCGAGCTTCTTGATGACCGCATGGCGCGGATTGATCTCGAGGTTGACCTTGACCGGGGCCTCGGGCTCGTCGCCCTTCTTCATGGCCTTCATCATGCGGCGCATCTGGGCGGTCATGAACTTGTCGGCATTGGTCGCGAGGGCGGGGGAACCGACGAGGCGGTCGGAGGCCTTCACCTCGGAGACCTGGGTGCCGAGGGTTTCCTGCAGCCACTTGGTCAGCTCCTTGACCTCGGCTTCCGACAGGGCCTCGCCCTGCTGCGGCACGTCGTCGAGCTTCACGTCGGCGTGGTCGGCGGCGAGGAACTTCTTGCTCTCGAACTCACGGACATTGTTGAAGACGTATTCGTCCACGGGTTCGTGGCAGAAGAGCACCTCGATGTTGCGGGCCTTGAAGCCTTCGAGGTACGGACCCGACTCGATGGCCTCGCGGTTGAGGGCGACGAGATAATAGATCTCCTTCTGGCCATCCTTCATGCGCGAGACGTACTCGGCGAGCGAGGTCGTCTTGCCCTTCTCGGTGAGCGAGGACTCGAAGCGGAGCAGTTTCACGATCTGCTCCTTGTGGGTGAAGTCGAGGGCGGCGCCTTCCTTGAGGAAGATGCCGAATTCCTTGTAGAACTCGTTGTAGGCGTCGGCGCGGGCGGTGGCCTCTTCCTCCAGCATCTTCAGGAATTTCTTGGTGATGACCTTGCCGAGTTTGTCGAGCAGGGCCTTGTCCTGCATGGTCTCGCGGGAGATGTTCAGCGGGAGGTCCTCGCTGTCGATCACGCCCTTCATGAAGCGCAGCCACTCGGGCAGGAGGTCCTTGGGCTTGGCGTCGATCAGGACCTTGCGGCAATAGAGCGAAACCGAGGGCTCCAGGCGGGCGAAGCCCAGTTTTTCGGTGTTCTCCTGTGGCACGAAGACGAGGGCGTTGATGGCCAGCGGGGCGTCGGCGGAGAAATGCAGGCGGTAACGCGGATCGTCCGTGGCGTGGGCCTGGAACTTGTAGAACTCGGTGTATTCCTCGTCCTTGATCTCGTTCTTCGAACGAAGCCAGAGGGCCTGGACGGTCTCGAGCTTCTTGCCGTTGAGCGTGACGGGGAAGCCGACAAAGGCGCTGTAGCGGGTGAGGATGTCCTTGATGCGCCAGTCCTTGGCGAACTCGTCGCACTCGTCCTTGAGCTCGACCACGATCTTGCAGCCGCGGCGCTGGTCGGCGACCTCCTCGACCTCGTAGGAGCCGGAGCCGTCGCTGGTCCAGACATGACCGGGTTCGGCGCTGCGCCAGGAGTGCGAGTAGACCTTGACGGACTTGGCGACCATGAAGGCGGAGTAGAAACCGACGCCGAACTGGCCGATGAGGTTGGAGTTCTTGGCGCCGCCCTCGCCGAGAGCCTTGAGGAACTGCTTGGAGCCGGAGTGGGCAATGGTGCCGAGATTCTCGATCAGCTCCGCCCGGGTCATGCCCAGACCGGTATCCTGGATCGTGATGGTCTTGGCCTTCTCGTCGGTCGTGATGGTGATCTCGAGCGGGGCGTCGCCGTCGTGGATGTCCTTCTCGGTCAACGACAGGTGACGGAGTTTCTCGAGCGCGTCGGAGGCGTTGGACACCAGTTCACGGACGAAGATTTCCTTTTCCGTGTAGAGCGAGTGGATGACGATATCGAGGAGCTGTTTGATCTCAGCCTGGAACTCGAACTTTTGCGGTGTGGTGGTGGACATAGGGATGTACGGAGGTTGAGAGGAAAAACCAAAAGAGCCCGCTATATTAGCGGGCTCCCGAAAAAATCAAGCGGGAGAATAGGGTGCGCGGTCTCAGTGATCGTCGACCTGATCCTCGTGCAGCGGCTCGATATGGCCCAGTTCGTGTTTCGGGTGCGGACCGAAAAGGACGCGCCAGACGCAATAGACAAAGAGGCCGGTGACGAAACCGACCGACAGGATCATGGTTAGCCAGCCGCCTGTTGTCATGATTGTTTCCCCCGGGATTTATGGGCGGCTTTGTCCCAGCGTTTGCCGGCCTGTTGGATGAGCATGCACACAAAGATGATCGAGGTGACGATAAAGCCGAAGGTGAGCCGGGCCGAACCGCTGGGGTTGGGGCCGACCAGATCGGTGACATACCCGGTTGGGTTGAAGCGGGCATCGGCGCCGAAGGCGAAGTTCCAGCCAAAGACATTGGCGAGCAGGAACATGATGAAAATCACCGCGAGGTAGAGGGGGGTGACGTATTTCATGATCGGCTTGTAGATGGCCGGGATGCGCATCTCGGATCCTTCATGGGCGTCCTTGATGCCCTCGTCGATGCCGATGACCCAGCTGAAGACGATGATCAGGACCGCGCCACCGAGGAAGATGCCGACAGTGCCGACCCAAAAATCGATCGTGTCGAGGGCCTTCAGGTCCTTGGAGAACCACCAGATGAGGGCGGTGCCGATGGCCGTCAGCAGGCCGAGCAAAATCATGGCGGGTTTGCGGGTGAGCCCGAGGCCTTCCTCGAAGAAGGCGATGCCGGGTTGCAGCATCGACAGCGAGCTCGTGATGGCCGCGAGGAACAGCAGGAGGTAGAAGATCGTCGAGAAGAAGTCGGCCGCCGGCATGTGCGAGAAGACAAAGGGCAGCACATTGAAGCCGAGGGCGAAGGTGCCCTGTCCGATGATGCCGGCCGCGCCGAGGAAGACGAAGGCGGCGGGCACCGTGATCAGGCCGCCGAGGCCGACTTCGCAAAACTCATTGGCCGAGGCGGCGGTGAGCCCGCTGAGCACGACGTCGTCCTTGCGGCGCAGGTACGAGGCATAGGTGATGATCGCGCCGAAGCCGACGGATAGGGAGAAAAAGATCTGGCCCGCGGCCGCCAGCCAGAGCTGTGGGTTGCGCAGGTTGGTGATCATGGACGGGGTGGCGATGCGCTCCGAACCGTCGGCGGCGAGGGTGGCACGGCGGGTTTCCGCGAGCTGGTCGTTGACGAGGATCTCGACCGTCGTCCACTGGCCGTTGACCTGCCGCTCGACCACCGGTTTGGCGGGATTCCACATGTAACCCAGGCCGTTGATCACGCTTTGGTCGGGCTTGGTGGCGTCGGGCGTGCCGAGCGTCAGGACCCGGCCGAGGATGATCAGGGCGATGGCGATCAGCACGGGCATGCCCCATTTGCAGACGAGTTCCACGCCCTTGTTGATGCCCCGGTAGATGAAGAAAAAATTCAGCACATAGACCAGGACCACGAAGATGCCGACGTCGTGGAGCCCGAACTGGATCGAGGCCCCGTCCTCATTGGCGCCGGTGAAACGGCTGAAGAACGCGCCGAAGTCGGTGCCCGGCTGGCTGAAGGTGCCGGTCGCGGCGTTGAGCGCGTAGCCCAGGCACCAAGCCTCGATGTACACATAGTACATGTACACCATCACCGGCACGATGAAGCCGAAGACGCCGAGGTATTTGCCGAGCGGGTGCCGGACGATGCTGTAGAAGATGCCCGGGGAGGAGTGGAAACCGGCGATGCCGCCCTTGCGTCCCATGGTCCACTCCGCCCAACCGATCGGGATGCCGATCAGGAGCAGGGAAATGAAATAGGCGATCATGAACGCCCCGCCACCGTACTGGGCCGCCAGGCCCGGGAAGCGCAGGAAATTTCCGAGTCCAACCGCGCTGCCCGCCACGGCCAGGATGACACCTAAACGGGAACTCCACGCCTCAGGGGTTTTTGCCATGCGGGGATGAAAGGGCAAAGCCCCGGTCGCGCAAACTCCTTCTGATGATATTTCATCCGACGGACGGACCGATTCGGCTTTGCCACCAAGGGACGGATCGGTTGTCTGATGCCCTGTTGAACCTCTTCGACCGTTATCTTCTGCGCGAATGGCTGACCATGCTGGGCCTGCTGCTGGGTGCCACCATGGGCCTGCTGCTCATCATCGCGTTCTATGACAACCTGCGCGATCTGATCCAGCTGGGCGTGGGTTTTGGCGACATCCTGTACTATTATGCCACCCTCATGCCGAGCAACCTGACGGCGGTGCTGCGTATCTCGATGCTCATGTCGCTGCTTTTCGTGCTGGGCAAGATGCACCGCAACAACGAGCTCACGGCGATGCGCGCGGCGGGCATGAACATTTTCTCCGCGACCCGCTCGCTTTGGATCATGGGCGTGCTGCTCTGCGGCGTCACGCTGCTCTTGAACGCCAAGGTCGTGCCCTGGTCGGTGGAAACCTCGCGCAGCCTGCTCGACGGCTTCGAGCTGCGGGCGGCCTCGAAAACCAGCGATGGCGACACGCTCAGCCTCGTCAGCAGCGTGACGTTCGACAACCAGCCGCAGCACCGCATGTGGTTCATCAACCGCTTCAGCCGCCACACGCAGAAAGCCTACGGGGTCACGGTTTCCGAGCTCGATCCGCAGCGTCGGGAAAAGACCCGGATCATGGCCCGGGAAGGAGTCTACGACCCGGAGCGCCAGGCCTGGACCTTCCGGGACGGTCGCGAGATCTGGTTTGATCCGGAGCTGGGCGAGATCATGCGGACGGTCACCTTCGACAAGAAGACCGTGCCCCATTTCAACGAGGATCCCGCCTTGATGCTGCTGATCGACCGCAAGTCGGGCGAACTCTCGTTCAACGAGCTGCAACGCATCACCGACCATTTCTCGTCCGAGCACAGTCCGAAGCTCGCAGCCTACGAGGTGCGGTATTACAGCCTGCTCGCCGACACCATCGGGCCGCTGATCATCATCGCCATCGCCATTCCCTTTGCCGTGTCCGGGGTGCGCGTGAGCCCGGCGGTCGGCGTCTCGAAGTCCATCGGTTTGTTTGCGGTCTATTACGTTTTGATCGGCATCCGCACCATTCTGGGCAACAACGGGGCGCTGGAGCCGCTCTGGGCGGCCTTGTTGCCGAACCTGGTCATGGTCGGCTTTGCGGCGTTCTTCTTCGGCCGCATGCGCTGAGCCCGCCGCCTGTGGGCGCTTCCCGTGCCCCGATGCGGTTCAGGGCAGAAAGGGGGGCGGCCAGGTGAGGAACTGGAGCGTGGCGATGCGCCCCCAGTTCGAATACAGAATCAGGCCCCACACGACGATGCAGTTGATGTAGGCGAGGAAGACCGCCGCGCTGCCCATGTCCTTCGCGCGCTTGGCGAACGGGCGTTTTTCCAGGGAGATGTCGTCGATGGTCCATTCGACGGCCGAGTTCAGCAGCTCCGCGATGACGATCAGGAAAAGCGAGGCGATCATGACCGCGGTGGAAACCGCGTTCACCGGCAGAATGACGGCCAGCGGGGTGAGGATGGCCACAAAGAGCAGGTCCTCGCGGAAGGAGGGCTCGTGCTTCAGCGCGGCCCAGAAACCTTCGATCGCGTAGCCCACGGACTGGAAGAAATTCCGAAAGTCGCGGCGCTTTTTTTCCGGCGTGGGAACGGGATTGCTCACCCGGGCAGTTGAGCCGTCGGAGGCGGCCGGGACAATCCCTTTTCTGGCCGGGTCTACGTTCCGTGCAGGCGGAGGTTCCCGACGGAAGCGGGCGGGTCGATGGACTCGCCGGCGCGGGCCACGGTCGCGTCGTGGCAGCCGATGAACTCGAGGAGACGGCACAGAAACCGGCGCCGGCCGGCCAGGTCGAGGGTCATCACCGCCCAATACTGCGTGCCGCCAATCTGCCGGGCCTGGTTGCGGGCGCGCGCCTCGTTGATTTCGGCGCGATGCCAGGCCAGGTAGCGCCGACCGCTTTCCTGGTGGGACACAAAGTCGGCGAAGTCGGCCGCGTGGTTCCGGGCGCACCAGCCGAGGAGATCAAGATAGCGTTCATCCGGGCCGGACTCGCGGTTGAACTCCGGACCGGTGAGATAAGACAGGAGACTGTCGCCCGCCAGGCCGGCACGATCCGAGTCCAGCATGGACGCGATCAGCTCGGCCGGGGTGAGGTGTTGCGCCGATGCGAGTCGCAGCAGGGCGGCGTGAGTCTCGTCATTCAACTCCACCGTTTTCATGGAGGCAGAATACTCCCGTTTCAGGGCGTGGGCAACGGGCAGGTTCGGCAATATTTGTAACCTCTGACCGGATTTCCCGCTTTCGGGATGGCGCGTAAACGCCATGGTGTCGGGATGCCTGTCGCCTTCATCGCTGGTTCCAGCGGACTGGTCGGTCGCTCCCTGCTCGAGCAATTGCTCGCCGCGCCGGAGTATGACCAGGTGGTCGCACTGGGCCGGCGGGAGAGTCCCGATGCGCGTCATCCCAAGCTGCGGCAGGTCGTCGTGGATTTTGCCGCGCTGGACGGCGTGCTCGCCGGGCAGCGCTGTGATGATGCCTTCTGTTGTCTCGGCACGACCCTGCGGGCGGCCGGTTCCCGCGAGAAGTTCCGGGGGGTGGACCATGCGGCGGTGTTGGCGTTTGCCTGGACGGCGCGCCGCCTGGGGGCCCGGCGGTTCTTCCTGGTCTCGGCCCTGGGGGCGGATCCTGACTCACGGTTTTTCTACAATCGCGTGAAAGGAGAGACCGAGGTAGCGCTCGCGGTGTTGGGTTTTGAGACGCTGGCCGTTTTCCAACCCAGCCTGTTGCTCGGGAAACGGAGCCAGCCGCGACGGGGGGAGCGCTGGCTGGCGGCCGGGCTCTGGTTGGTGGAGCCTTTGCTGCTGGGGCGGCTCAGGAAATACCGGGCGATCCGGGCCGACGCGGTCGCCCGGGCGATGCTCCGTTGCTCGCTGGGCCAGGGCGCGCGTGGCCTGCTGGTGTTTCCCTCCGACGAGATCCAGGACCTTGGTGGTTTCTGTCCGGCGCCGGACAACAATTCCTGACCGGTTGCATTTTCGCCGCGCGGGCTTGCTAGTTTGTTGCTGGTGCGGCCAGCGGCGCGGGTTTGGCCTGCACGGTGAGGATCTTCGTTTCCTTCACCCCGTCCAGCCGGAGCGAGAGGGAGATTTCTCCCGAGGTGGCATCATTCGCCAGTTGAGAGCCCATGGGCTCCACTTCCCGCGATTGGGAGGGCGCCAGAACCAGATGCGAGGGCTGCACGGCGAAGTTGCCCAGGGCCGAATTGAAATCGGTGATTTCAACGTCGACGGGTCCGGTGCTCTCGTTGGTCAGGCGAAGGTGAATGGCCACCGGCGGTGAACCGTCTCCCTGCATCCGGAGCCTGGAGGGTCTTGGGCGCTCAGTGTCGTCCTGTTCCCGTTCGTGGCCGCCGGGTCCGCCTCCCATGCCCCCTCCCATGCCGCCACTGCGCCGCCGTCCCGGACGCGCGGATTCGTCGGCACCGTCCTGATTGCTCGCGCCGGGGCGTTCGAAGCCGGCCATGGCACCGATCTGTACCTCGGCGGTGACGCGTCCGGCAAAAAAGGTTTCCTTGCCTGCCAAGGTGGGCATCGGTTGGCGGGCGCCGGGACCGCGTCGGGGGCGATTCTCGGTGGCGCAACCCGCCGTGATGAGGCAGGTCAGAAGCAAGAGGAGAGGCAGCGGCTGGCGGACAACCGTGAAAAGGAGAGGAAACATGCTCGCGATCAGACGCCCAAAATCGCGAAAGGTTGCGAGTAATCTTCCTTCCAATCGCCCCCGAAGATGCGCGCCGGGCCTCGGCCGTCGTGCGGGTGGGGTCGGACCGGGCCCGGGCTCAGCTCCAGTTATAATTGAAACTCACACTGATCCGCTCGGCCGAGGTGCGGTTCGCCGCGACCTCATGGCGGAGCCAGCTCTCGAAGAGGATCACATGGCCGGCTTTGGCCGGATAGGTGAGGTGGGTGCGATTCGCCGGCCGGGCATCCGGCAGTTTGGGCGGGGCGGCCATGAACCGGCTGAGACGGGGGTCTTCAAACTTCAATCCCGGGCAGCCGGGCGGGGTGACGACGTAATAGGTGCCGCTGATGAACGCGAGCGGGTGCAGGTGCAGGCTGTGCGCGGCGTGCTCCGGCATGATGTTCACCCAGAAGTCGGTCATGTGGATCTCACGGCGTCGCAGGTCCATGTCGAGCTTGGCGGCAAAGCGGCGCACGTGGCCCGTCAGCTTTTTCTCCAGACCCGCAAACGTGGAGGAAAACTTGTGCAGTTGGTTGAGGGTAGCGTACGAAGTGTAGCCGCCCGGGTAGTTCTTGGCGGACCAGCGACGTCCGGCGGCATCGTATTCCCGCAGATTGCGGCATTCGTCGGCGAGCTCGGCGTTGAACCTGGTCAACCCCGACTTCTGCAAGGGCTCATGGTAGAGGAAGGTGGGAAACCAGGGGCGGATGGGCATGGGAACAGATGATCCGAAGGCCGGTCCGGTCGCAATCCGGAAGCCGGGGATGAGACCGCTTATTTCCGGTTGATTTGCACCCCGGGGCCTGCTTCGTTGGCAAACCTATGATCAATCCAACCCTCCGTAAAATTGTCAGCCTGGTCACCTTGGCGCTGCTCGCGACCAACGCGACTGCAGACCAGGTCGAGCTCAATGATGGCTCCGTCATCAAAGGCAAGATTCTCGCTGCCAATGGCGGCAAGCTCAAGGTCGAGACGGCTTTTGCCGGCACGATCGAGCTCGCCCAGGCAGCCGTTAAATCATTTTCCACTGACGAGGCGGTCAATGTCGGTTTGGCGAGTGGTTCCGAAGTGCTGGGTCAGGTGCAGGCCACCGATGCCGGTATCAAGGTCGCGGCCGCCAATGGCGAGATGACCGCGGGCACCGCCCAAGTCACCGCCGTCTGGCGCCAAGGGGCGGACAGCCCGAGCGTCCGGGCCGCGAAGCTCGAAGCCGAGAAGGCCGCGCGCAAATGGGCCTACGAGGCCTCCGTCGCCATCGCCGGTCGCACCGGAGCCAGCGAAAAGTTCGGTGCCGCCTTCGGCTTCAAGGCCACTCTGGCCAGCAACCAGGACAAGCTGATCTTCTCCGCCTCGGCCGAGCGCGCGCAGGATAACGGCGTCAAGACCGCCGACCGCCAGTTCGGCGGCGTGGACTACTCCTCGTTCTTCTCTCCTGACAATGGTTGGTATGTCCGCAGCTCAATCGAGAAGGACAAGATCAAGGCCCTCGATCTCCGCTCCTCCAGCGGCTTCGGTTTCAGCCGCAAGCTGATCAAGAAGGAGCTGCAGGATCTCGAGTTCCGCGTGGGTACCGGGTATATGTACGAGACCTACTCCAACAACACCAAGTTCAGCTCCCTGGGCTTGGACATCGCCTTCCTGCACAGCTACACGTTCGGCAACTCGAAGATGACGAATTCCCTGACCTACACGCCCGCCTTCAAGGATTTTGGCAACTACCGCGTGCGTCACGAGACGGCGTTCGAACTCCCGCTCACGGCCGCGCTTTGGAAGCTGCGTCTGGGCGTGGCCAACGACTACCAGAGCATTCCGCCGGCGGGCGTCGACCGCCTCGACACGACCTACTTCACCAGCCTGATTCTCAACTGGAAGTAAGCGGAGAACCTTTTACCAGGCCGGCGATCCCACGGGTCGCCGGCTTTTTTGTGCACTGGGTATGGTGGCAGGGCAGGAACCGGCATGGTTCGGTCGGGGCCTCGGAAGCAGGCCAGCGAAGTCGTGAGCAAGGGCCGCAATATGCGTCCCGACGGCGGCTACTTCTTGGCGGACTGGTGCCGGCTCATCGCCCCGCTCATTGCCAAGGCGGGTCCCCACCAACCGTGCCGGCGCAGCGTTTCAGCCCAGCGGGCCGGGCGCAGCAGCGAGACCACGGTCACGAGAACAAAGCCCACGGCCACAAAGCGCAAACCGAGCCACGCCACGTTTTCCCACGTGTGTCCGGTGGCCAGCAAGATGAGGCTGACAATGACGAGCGGGAGCCAGAACTGCCAGTGGGCGAGGTCCTGCCATTTGCCGGCCTTGCCTTGTCGTGCGGGTACCGGCTCCTTTTCGATCAAGCGTTTGAGCGCCGCCGGCGGAGAGCGCCAACGCCACGCCGCAACGGCGACCCCGCCGGCGAACAGGCCGCAGAAGATCGCCCAGGCCGTCACCAGCCAGGGCAGGCTGGGCGCGGTGAGATCCCAACGGTTGGCCATCCAGAGCACGGCCGCATCATAGGCGCGGAAAAGATCATCGCCCATCAGGAGGTACTGCAGGAAAAAGCCCTGAAGGGCGGACCAAGCCCCGACCAGCAACCCGCCGAGCGCGACGGCCGGCGCGTTGAATCCCAAAATCTGGACGCTGCCGCCATAGAGCAACCCCTGCATGCTGATCGCGATCATCGGACGTACCCGGCTGCCGGCCGGAGACAGCGCCTTCAGGCCCGCGGAAATAAACGGCACCCAGATGACCCGCCCGGGCTGGGCCAGGCCAAAGCAGGCAAACGTCATCATGGCGCCCTGCAGGCTGCTCATCAGCAGCCCGCGCAGGGGCATCTTGGTGGCGTGCAACAGCGAGCCGATCGTCATCTCGATGCCACCGGCGGCGCCGCCGACCAGTCCCAGCCGGGTCCACTCGCCGAAATCTTCGCTGGAGCGCAACAGGACCGGGAGGGTGCCGGGATCGTCGGCGGGCAGGCACAGGTCAAATCTCCGGCCCAGGAGCTGTTCGATCGCCGGAATGTTTTCCTCCCGCACCGTGATCACGACGATCTGGGGCTGGGTCGCCCGCAGGTGGGACCACACCGGCATGAGGCCGCGCCCGGCAATCTCCAGTTTGCCGAACTCGTCGAGCAGCAGCAGCGGTGGACGGGCAGCCAGCTGTTCGGCCCAGAGCCGCAGCTTGCGCTCGGTGCCGGGTTCAATCGCATAAGGCGGGTTGGAGGAGTCATCCCGCACCGCCCAGCTCAGGTCTTCCTCCGTGCCGATGATGCGCAGCCAGTATTCGTCCGCGCCCTGGTCCGGCCCCTGGCGGTGACCGGCGAGGGCCAGGACGCCCTCGACGCGCTGACCGCGCGCCTGCTGCAACTCGGCCAGCCGCGCCATCAGGCGGGTCTTGCCGACACCCCGTCCGCCGGTGATTGCGATCAGCAGGCCCGGAGTGAATGCGACTGCGGACTCTTCGTTGGCAGGCATATAATTATTAGGAGCGAGCAAAGGGCTTCTTTTTCCGCCTGCCAAGCACACACTCGTCGGCCGTCAGGACAGCAGACTGAAAAGCATTCCGAGCAATCCGCTGCCCAGGACCACGGGAATGACATTCCAGCGACCCCATTGCAGTCCGGCGAAAGAGCCGACCGCCACCGCCAGCGTGAACCAATCCACGTGACCGCCCTCCGGCCAGAGAACGCCGCGGGCAAACCAGACGGCGAGATTGAGCACCACGCCGACGACGGCCGCCGTGATCGTGGAGAGGCTGCAGCCGAGGAGGCGGGCGCCCCGCAGTGCCTCGATATACGGCGCGCCGGTAAAGATGAAAAGGAAACTGGGCATGAACGTGCACCACGAGGTCAGCCCGGCGCCAAGCGTGGCGGCCAGCAGTGGTGAAAAAGGCGCGGGCGCCTGCCACGCTCCGAGGAAGCCGACGTATTGCAGCACGAGGATCAGGGGCCCCGGCGTTGTCTCGGCCAGCCCGAGGCCGTCGAGCATCTGCGGGGCGCTCAACCACCCATGGACTTCGACCGCCTGTTGCGCGACATAGGGCAGGACCGCATAAGCGCCGCCGAAGGTCACGACGGCGGCCTTCGAAAAGAACAGGCCTTCCTGGGTCAGCACATGGCCGCGGCCCAGCCAGAGCCAGAGCGCGACAACGGGCGCGGCCCAGACGACAAGCCACGTCAGGGCGGTGCGCAGGCTGGTCCAGAGGGACGGCGCCGGCATCGTCGCCGCATCATCCTGAATCACGGAGTGGCTGGCGCCATGTCCTTTGGCCGCGGGGAAAAGCCCCGGCCACCAGTGTCCGCCGGCAAGGCCCAGCAGACCCGCCAGAAAGATGATTAAGGGGAAGGGTGCTCCGAGAAAGTAGATGCCGACAAAGGCCGCGCCGGCCACCGACCACATCACGGCGTTCTTCAACGCCCGGCCGCCGAGTCGCAGCACGGCGTGCAAGACCAGGCCGAGCACCGCGGCCTTCAGTCCGTGAAAGACCGCTCCGATCATCGGCACATGGCCATGGGCGATCGCGACCCAGCTCAGCGCCCACAGGAGCACGGCCCCAGGCAGCACGAAGAGCGTGCCCGCCACGATGCCACCCCAGCGACCGTGCAGCAGCCAACCGATATAGACCGAGAGTTGCTGCGCCTCCGGCCCGGGCAGCAGCATGCAATAGTTCAGGGCATGCAGAAAACGGGACTCGGTCACCCACCGGCGCCGGTCCACCACTTCGGTGTGCATGAGCGCGATCTGCCCGGTCGGACCGCCGAAGCTCAGCAGGCCGATTTTCCACCAGACGGCAACGGCCTCCCGAAAGGAGGGTGTGGCCGGGGCGGGGGCGGAGGTCGACATGGGCGAAAAACGTGACCAGGGCCCCGGATGGCTCAAGCTGCAATCGGGGCTGCGGCCAATTGTCACCGGTCCTGCGGGGCCAGCGGAAAGCTTTGCACCGTCCGATAGACGGGCGGTTGCCCGGGAGTGAGTTCGCTCGCCAGCAGGTGGAAGTCGGCGACCAGAAAGGGTGGTGCCTCGTAGTCCCGGTGTTTTGCGAGGTATTGCGCCAGTTCCTTGGCATGGTGGTTTTCGCCCAGCCGGCCGATCGTGAAGTGGGGATGAAACCCGGGCATCGGCAGGTTGCTGTCGACCGCGAGCAGGGCTTCGTCCACCTGCTTCCGGAGTTGGTAAAGACGCGTATGGCTGCGGCCCACCCCGGCCCAGACCACCTTGGCCGGACCCCGGCTGGGAAACACGCCAAGGCCGCCGACGGGCAGAATGAACGGCTCCACCCGGACCCGGGTCAGGGCCTCGGCGAAACGCGCGGTCATGGCCTCGTCGGTTTCGCCGATGAATCGCAGCGTCAGGTGGAGGTTCGCCGCCGGCGTCCAGCGAACCCCGGCCAGCGGTGCGGCGATCCCGGCCAGTTCGGTGCGGACCGCGGCGGGCGGGATGAGGGCGGTGAACAGACGCGACATGCCGCGAGGCAATTCACGCTCGGAACCAAAGCAAGGCGGACTCTCCAGCCGGGCACGGGCCACCTGGGCGCGGCGCGTGCCCGGTTGCCCGGGCGGAGTGCCGACGAGGTGCGGACGCTATTTGGCGGGAGCGGCGACCGCGACCTCGGTCAGCCACCAACCGTCTTCGCGGCGCGACATGAGGGCCTTGATCGCGTCGCCGCGTTTGACCTGGGTGAGGACGGCGGGCTCGACCTTGAACATCATGGTCATGGCGCGCATCACGCCGGGCACCTCCTCGTGTTTCACGAGCAGGGCGGTCTTTTCCGGCAGCAGCGCCATCACCACGCCCTTGAGCGGGTGGGTTTTGATGGCCGGAGTCGCCGCATCGGTGGACGCGGACGCGGTTTGTGGCTCTGCACAGCAATCAGCGGCGCGTACAGCGAGCGGAGCCAGCAGCAAGAGGGCGAGGACGGGGAGGTTTTTCATGTTGAGGAACGGGAACGGGTGAAAAAGAAAAGGATAAGTCCGCCAAGGGCGGTGGCAAACATCAGAAACGTGACAGTAACGAGCAGGCCGTCGCGCCAGGCCTTTACGGGGACAAACTGATACTTGTGCAGATTGCTGAACAAATTCGCCTCGAGCTGGCGGCTGTTGTCGGTGTGGCGGGCCACACTGCCGGTGAGCGTGCTGACGTAAAGGCGCGTTCCCTTGTCGTCCGTCGCATCGATGCGGTGAACCGGCAGCAGCCGGAAAATCGGGATGTATTCACGGTCATAGGAGTCGAGCCGGCGGGTCCACCGCAATGGGATGCCGCCCAGGTAGTGGCGGGCGATCTCGGTGGCATAGGCGACGTCGAGATCAGGGTCCACCCGTCCGTCGATCGCGCTGACGTAGCGTGGCGTGACGGGATGGCCGGTGAGGAATTGCCACCATGGTTCACCGCCGATCAGACGCAGCGAGACGGACGTGACCGGGCCGGGGGCCGAGCCGAGCCGGCCATACGCCTCGGCGGGTGCGATGCGGACCTGCATCGGGTCAATCGCCCCGGCGGGCGCGGCGGGCGGCGGGGCCGATTGGGTCCACGTCATGAGGACATGCAGAAGCCCGCTGGTGCTCGCCATCAGCAACCCGAGGGCGCAGGCGAGACCGGTCCAGCGGTGCAGGCGGCGAAGGGTGGTTGTTTTCATAGGTGGAATTACCAGCGGTACTCGAGCCCGGTAAAGAAACTGCGACCGTCGCCGGGGAGGAACTGGGCCTGGTCGGTGCCACCGGCGTTTTCGATGACGCCGGTCGTGGCGCTGTAAGTTTTGTCGAACATGTTGCGAACCTCGATGAACCAGGCGAGACCCTCAGGCACGCGGCGACCGAGCCGGAAGCCGGCGATGGCGTAGGGGGCGGCAGCGTAGGTGTTGCGGAAGTCGATGTAGGTTTTTTCCGGTGTCCACTCGAAGGTCGGACCGGCATACCAGCCATTGGCGGTTTCCCAGCAGAGTTCACCACGCACCAGTTGAGGTGGCAGGCCGGCGAGGGTGTTGTCGCCATAGCGGGCGTCGTTGGCGAACCGGAAGTCCCCGTGGGTCCAGGCGGTGCGCAGCACCAGGCGATGAGCCGGTGTCGCTTGCGCATTCCAGGCGGAGCCGAGCAGGTCGATCTCAGCGGCGAACTCGATACCGGCGTGCACGGTGCGGTCGGCGTTGACCGTGGCGGCGGGGGTGGCCGGATTGTTGTCGTGGTCGAGCGCGAGAAGTTCGTTGCGCAGGTCCGCGCGGTAGAACGAGAGGTCCCAGCGGACGGGACCGGAGACGCCGCGTGTCCCGAGTTCCCACGTGGTGGCGGTCTGCGCGAGGCGGGCAGTGTTGAGCGTGAGCGTCTCGCTGAAGGACGGCGGCTCGTAGCTGCCAGAAAGGTTGGCATAGACCTGCACGTCGCGGGCGTCCCACCGCAGGCCGAGCTTTGGCATGATGCGGTGGTAATCGAGATTGTAGTCGGGCGTGGTGCCAACGGTCTGGTCGCTTTGGCGGCGGTTGCCGGAAGCGCTGGTCCCAAGTACGAGGGTGAATCCGTGGGTGAGGCTGATCTGGTCTTCGGCAAAAGCCTCAAGATTGGCCGCCGTCTGGACGGCAGCGGAGACGAGCGCGCCGCGGTGGCCGGCGGCGTTGATGAAGTTGGCTGCCCGGGTGACGCCGCGGTTGAAGAGCAGACCCGCCCGGAGGCGGTGGGCGCGGCCGGCGAGGTCGCCGGCGTAGGTGGCGGCGGCGCCAAGCAACAAGTCGTTGGAAAGCTGGTCGATGACCTGAAAGATCGGGTGGTCGAGGTCCTTGTAGGTCCATGCAGCGGTGAAGTCCCACACGGTCTCCCCGGTGCGCACGGTGGTCTTGCTGGCCACGCGCAAGAGTTCGAAGTCCCGTCGCTGGTCGAGCGCGAGATTGCCGCCGTTGGCCTGGCGCGGGTTGTTTCCGAGCTGGGTCTTGGTCAGGTTGCCGGGCAGTTCGGAGTCCGTGCTGACACCCGTGACATAGAAACGGGTCTCGGCCTGGTCGGAGATACGCAGGCCGGCGTTGGCGAAGAACCGCTGGTTGTTTTGGCGGGCATGGTCACGAAAACCGTCCTGCTGCTGGTGAGTGTACGAGGCGTAGGCGTCGAGGTTGTCGCGCATGCCGCCGCCGGCGACGGTGGCGCGCAGATAGGTCCACGAGCCGGTCTCGGCGCGGACGAGGAGCGGCGGGGCGTCACGACCGGTGCGGGAGACGTAGTCGATGGCGCCGCCGAGAGTGGAGGCACCCGCGGCGAGCGCGTTGCCTCCGCGCCAGATATTGACGTAGGCGGCACTGAGCGGTTCGAGCGCCTGCATGTCGAAGCTGCCGTCGGCCAGGTTGATGGGCACACCGTCCTGCAGCACGCGGATTCCGCGCCCGTGGAACGTGCGTTGGAGGCCGGAGCCACGGATCGCGAGGCGGGCTTCGTCGGAACCGAAGCGCGACTGGGCGATTACGCCAGCGGACAGGGCAAAGGTGTCCTCAACGGTGGAGGCGCGACCGCGAAGGTAACGCTCGGCGGTGAAGCTCTCTGCGCCGCCGGGAACCAGGGCGAGGGCGAGGCGAGCGGCCTCGGCGCTGGGGACCGTGAGCGAAGGAATGCGCCCGGCATGGATGGCAAGCTTGTCGAGCTCCATGGCCTGGCAGGTGCAGTCCTCGGGCATGGCGCAGCCGCAGGAACACGCCGGCGGGGAGGGTGGGGTGGCCAAGAGAGCGGCCCCGAACATCAGGGTGCAAAGGAAGAAGAGAAATTTCATGATCGAAAGGGCGGGAGCGCGAAAAACAATGCGTGCGCGCAGGAGCACGGCCCGGGAGCGGGCGGACACAGACGGTGAAACACCGCGCGGACGGGGCGCGGCGGCGTGGGGAGGCAGGAGCGCGCTCAGGCGCGCGGAGGGGGCACGGGCACCTGGCCGGTGCGGGTGAGGCCGGCCTCGTGAGCGAGGCCCGGCCAGACAGTGTCGGGTGCGACCAGCACCACGGCGGGTGCGTTGTCCGCAATCAGGAGAATCTTGTCGATGCCGCCACCGAGGGCGGCTTCGTGCGGCAGTTGCTGCCGCGCAGTGTCCTGGGCTTCCTGCGAGATCTGGCAGAGGTCGCAGGGCGCGCTGCCGTCGAAGGTCAGCTCCAGCGCCTGGGATGCGGGCATGACCTGCGAGTAGTCATGAAACATTTTGGCCCAGGCGACCATCTGCACGACGTTCCAGACCGCGCCATTGGCACAAAGCCAGGCGAGGAGGAGGCAGGTCGTGGAAAGGCCGCGGCGCATGGCGGCCAAGCTGGGGAGGGCGATACCGCTGGCAATGATGAAATGGCGGGAGCTTGAGCCAGGTCAAACCGGACGCCCCCGGCACCGGGCCGGTCAGCCGGGCATCAATTGTGGGGCAGAATGCTGCGGATGGCCTGGGTCAGGGCGGCGAGTTCAAACGGTTTCTGGATGAAACCGGCGAGACCTTTGCCGACGAAGCGGTTGACCGCATCCTGTTCATTGAAGCCGCTGGTGAGGATGACCTTGATGGACGGGTTGAGCTGACGCATCTGGCGGAAGGTCTCCTCGCCGTCGAGATGTGGCATGGTCAGGTCGAGCAGCACAAAGGTGAACCGGCCGGGATCCAGCTGGAATTTCTGCATCGCCTCCCGGCCGTCGCAGGCGGTCTCGACGCTGAAACCAAGCCGTTCGAGCATGCGGGCGGCGACGGTGCGGATGGTTTCCTCGTCATCGACGACGAGGACCGTGCCCGAGCCCTTGTAGGGAGCATGGTAGGGGAACGGATTCGCGCTATCCTGAGCCCGGCCGCTGGCCACGGGAAAGAAGAGCTTGAACGTGGTGCCTTTGCCCGGTTCGGAATAGACCTTCAGCCCGCCCTTGTGCCCGCGGACGATGCCGAGCACGGCGGCGAGGCCGAGGCCGCGACCGGTGAACTTGGTGGTGAAGAAGGGATCAAAGATCTTGGTCAGCGTGCTGGCGTCGATACCGCAGCCGTTGTCACTGACCTCGACGAAGACGTAGTCACCGGGAGCAGGCGACGCGTCGGAGCGGAAGCCGCGCAGGTATTCGGAGTCGATGCGGGCCACGCCGGTGGACAGGGAAAGCACACCGCTGCGGTTGCCGATGGCCTCGGATCCGTTGATCACAAGGTTCATGATGACCTGGCGGAGCTGGGTCGCGTCGGCCCTGATCACCGGGAGGTTCTCGGCGAGGTCGAAACGGAGGACGCAGTTCTTGGCGATCGAGATCTGGAGCAGGTGCGTGGTGTCCTCGATCAGCTTGTTGATTTCCAGGTTCTGGATGACGAAGCGTCCCTTGCCGGAGTAGGCCAGCATCTGCTTGCAGAGGTCCGCAGCGCGACGGGCGGCCTTCTCGATCTGCTCCAGCATGGGCTGCCCGAGCGAGGCGGGCGGGAGTTCCTGGCGCACCAGCGAGGCGTTGCCCAGAATGCCGGTGAGGAGGTTGTTGAAATCATGCGCGATGCCGCCCGCGAGCACGCCGAGGCTCTCGAGCTTGGCGCTTTCCACCAGTTTCTGCTCGAGGCGCCGGCTGGCTGATATGTCTGAAATGTATCCGTGCCACAGCGTGCCGCCGTCCGGCAGGCGTTCCGGGGCGGCGTCGCCCCGGAGCCAGGCGATCGTGCCGTCATTGCGGCGGACCCGGGACTCGTGGTGAAAGGCCTGCAGGGTACGGGCTGACTCCGTGATCGAGGCCTGAAAGGCCGCCATGTCTTCAGGGAGGACTTTCTTGAAAAGAAAGCCGCTGTCCTCACGCAACTGCTCGGGGGCGACCTCGAAGATCTGCCGGGCGGCCTCGCTGGCAAACGGCAGGTAGGAGGTGCCGTCAGGACGCAGCACGAACTGGTAAATGACACCGGGGACCTGGTTGTAGATTCGGTCGAGGTTGCTCACCAGCTCCGCCATCCTCGTGGCTTCCTTCCGGAGGTGGGAGGTTTCCCGGGCGATCATGGACGCCCCGATGATTTGTGTGCTTGGGTCAAGGATAGGGGCAAAAGTGATCCTGACATCGACCGAGGTGCCTTGCTTCTTTCGGCGGGTGGTTTCCAGGGGCAACGCGGCCTCGCCCTGAATGATCCGATTGATGATGACTCGCTCCTCCTCCATGCACTCGTCGGGAACCAGGCATTTGCCCGGCTTGCCCACCACTTCAGACGCGACGTACCCGAACATCTTCTCCGCCCCGCCATTCCAGCTGGTGATGATGCCCTCGGGCGACTGGCTGTAGATGGCATCCGCCGAGGAAGCCACGATGGCGGCCAACAATGCATCGTTGCTGGCTGCCTTGCCGGCTCCGGGGGAATGGGATGATTCTGGGTTGGTCATGCTGGCTGCGAGGATGCAGCGACGCTGCTTGCGGCCGCCTGGAGGCGGCTCACGTTGGAGAAGGGAGGAATGCGGGGGCGGCTGGGGTCATGTGTTAAGGGGGTGCTTCCGCCAGACAATGCACCTTATCCTCCGGAGGCGGGACCCGCAAGTGCTCATTTACGGCCGTAAATGTTTGTCGCGTCAGGCCGTCCGGAACACGAAGATATTTCCCTTCTCCGTGCCGACGGCGAGCAACGCATCGTCCCCGCGCCAGACGAATTTGGTGGCGGCGGATGGCATCGTGACTTCCGCGATCATGGGATTTTTGCGCGCCGGGGACCACAGCGTGAACTCGCCGTTGGCGGAGCCGGCAGCCAGCAGGCCGTGGGCATGTTGAAAGGCGAGGGCGCTGACGCGGGCGTTGTGCGGCAGGAGCATCGGCTCGCGGCCTTCGGGGCCGGCGCCGGTGCAATCCCAGACGCAGGCATCGCGACCGCCGCCGGTGGCGAGCCACTTGGAGTCGTGGCTGAAGGACAGTTCCTTGAGGCGGGTTTCGTAGCCGCTCATGTGGAGTTCCAGATCGGCCTCGGCCGGTGCCCAGAGATGCACGGCGTTGTCGTGGCACCCGGCGACCAGCCAGCGGTTGTCCGGCGACCACGTGAGCGCGTAGATCGCGTTGCCGTAGGGGAATTCCTTGATTGCCGAAAAATCCCCGGCGGACCACAGGGCCACATGGCCGAAGCAGGCCGCCGCGCAGGCGGAGCCGTCCGGCTTCCATGCGAGGGCCGAGATGGTCTTCGGCGCGTCGGGAAAAGTGTGGGCCACGGTCCCGTCGGCATTGAGGGCGGCGAGTCTTTTGCCCGCCGCAGCGAAGAGGAGGGCCGCGCCGTGTGGCCGCCAGGCGAGGTGTTCGACCCAGGCGTTGCCCAGTTTCACTTCAGCCGCCTGAAGGCCGGTGCCGGCGTTCCAGAACCGGACGCAGCCGTCCTGACCGCCACTGGCGAGCAGGATGCCGTCAGGCGACCAGGCCAGGCAGTTGGTGCCGTCGGTGTGGCCGGCGAGCGTGTGTTTCACCGCACCGGTGGCGTCGTCGTAGAGCCCGATGGCCCCGGCGGCGGAGGCGGCGGCAAGGGTGTGGCCGTCCGGAGACCAGGCGAGGTCGATGGCGTAGTCGTCGAGGGTGGCGGCCCAGTGCTTGGAGAAATTCATGATGTTACGTTCAAGCAATGTAGGGGCCGACGCAAAGGAGGAAATGCATTGCCTGATTCCCGGCCGACGGGAATTTTAGTCACCGTTCACTGCAATCCGTCCAACCCCACGCCCTATGACGCTGCTGCCACGATCCTCTGTTGCCTATTTCTTTTTCACCGCCGGCCTGATGCCTTCACTTTGGGCCCAGGCCCCGGTCGCGGCCCCGACCGCCCAGCCGGTCGCGCCGCCCAGCCTCGTGTCGGTCGATCATTTTACCGTGCCGGCGGGATTTGAACTCACGGTGTGGGCGCAGGCGCCGCAACTGCGCAACCCGACCAACATGGATGTGGATTATCTGGGGCGCATCTGGGTGACCGAGGGAGTGAACTACCGCAATCACGAGGATCGGGATGCCGCTGGCGACCGGATCGTCGTGTTGGAGGACACGGATGGCGACGGTGTGGCGGACTCCAGTCATGTCTTTATCCAGGAGCCCAACCTGATTGCCCCGCTGGGTATAGCCGTGATCGACAACCGCATCATCGTTTCCAACGCCCCCGACCTGATCGTGTACACCGATGTGGACCGCAACGGCCGGTGGGATCCCGCCGTGGACAAGCGCGAAGTGTTGCTCACCGGATTCAACGGCCGGAACCATGACCACGCGCTGCACTCTGTCACGTTTGGGCCGGACGGCTATTGGTACTTCAGCCACGGCAACAGCAGCGCCCATTTCACGGACCGGGCGGGCCGGACCTTTCGCGTGGGCAGCGCCTATGATCCCCACTGGGGCAAGGCGGCGCGGCCGATCTACAGCTGGAAACCGGTCGAACTTGCCGGTGCGAAGAGTGATGACGGCCACGTTTATGTCGGCGGGTTCACGGTGCGCATGCGACCGGATGCCACCGACACGGAGATCATCGGCTTCAATTACCGCAACAGCTACGAGCAGACGGTCACGTCAACGGGCGACGTCTTCCAGAACGACAACGACGATCCTCCCGCCAGTCGCACCGGGTTTGTGCTCGAACATGGCAATGCCGGATTCTTCTCCCGTGACGGCAAGCGCAACTGGACGGCCGACCGGCGTCCGGGACAGGACATTCCTACCGCCGAGTGGCGGCAGGAAGACCCGGGCGTGATGCCCGCCGGGGATGTTTATGGCGCGGGGGCGCCGACCGGCATCGCGTTTTACGAGGGAGACGCCTTCGGACCGGAGTGGCGGGGGACGCTTTTCAGCGCCGAGGCCGCGCGCAACACGATCCTGGGCTATCATCCGCAGCCGGCGGGAGCGGGCTTCAAGCTGGAGCGTTTCAACTTTGTGACAAGCAACGTGGCCCAGGTACTGGCCGGCGTTGATTCCAAGCGCGGCAAGATGGGGGAGAACATCGGTACTTTTTTCCGGCCATCGGACGTCGTGGTCGGGCCAGACGGAGCGCTCTATATCGCGGACTGGTTCGATCCCCGCGTGGGCGGGCACCAGGATCTCGATGAGCAGACGGCCGGCGCGATCTACCGGGTCGCCCCCAAAGGGTTCAAGTCCGTGGTGCCGAAACTTGATCTGGCCACGACGGCAGGTCAGATCGCGGCGTTGCGCAGTCCGGCGGTCAATGTCCGCTCGCTCGGTTTCGTCAGATTGCGCGACCAGGGGGCGGCGGCGATCGCTCCGGTGAGCGCATTGCTCAAGGATGAGAATCCCTTTGTTCAGGCGCGGGCCGTTTGGTTGCTCGCTGAACTCGGGAGCGAGGGCCGGCAGCGCGTCGAGTCGCTGCTCAATTCGCCGGACGCGGCCATCAGGCTCACGGCGTTTCGCGCCCTGCGCCGGCACAATCACGAGGTCCTCGCCATGGCCGGCCGGATGGCAAATGATCCCTCGGCGGCCGTCCGCCGCGAAGTGGCGGTGGCCATGCGCGACGTGCCGTTCGCGGAAAGCCGCGAAATCCTCCTGACTCTGGCCAAGGGCTACGATGGCGCGGACCGCATGTACCTCGAAGCCTGGGGCATGGGCTGCACCGGCAAGGAGGCCGAAGTGTACGCGGCCCTCGCGGCCGGGCAAAAGATCGCCGATCCGTTGCAGTGGACCGCGGCCTATGCCGGGCTGGTCTGGCGGCTGACGCCCGCGGCGGCTGTTTCTTCGTTCGCCACCCGGGCGGCCGCTGCGCTCAGTGAGAAAGATCGGCTGGCGGCGGTCACGGCCTTGGGATTCATCCCGACGAAAGAGGCGGCCTTTGCCTTGCTGGATCTAGCGCAGAAAGGCACCGGCTTGGTCCAGCGGCAGGCATTCTGGTGGTTGCTCAACTACAAGGGCAGCCGGTGGGACGGCCTCGGGCTTGACGCCGAACTCAAATCCCGCGGCCTCTATGATCCGGAGAAAGTGGTGCTGACGGAAAGCACCGTGCCGGTGCCCCCGGCGAGCAAGTTGCCCCCGGTGGCTGAAATTGCCGGCCTGAGAGGTGATCCGGGCAGGGGAGCGGCTTTGGTCACGGCCTGCTATCTTTGCCATCACATCGGTGACAACGGCATCGAATATGGTCCCACGTTGACCGCCTTCGCCAAGATGCAGCCGCCGGAGGTGGTTATCGCCGCTATGGTTGATCCCTCGGCGGACATTTCCCACGGCTACGAAGGGACGGAAATCACCCTGAAGGACGGCAAGGTCATCCAAGGTCTCCTGCAATCGAGCGGGGACCCGCTGGTCGTGCAGAGCATGGGCGGCATCACGCAGCTGATCCCGGCCGATCAGGTCAAGGCGACCAAGCGCCTGAACCGGTCCCTCATGCTGAGCGCCGAGCAGCTCGGACTGGATGCCCAAGGGGTGGCGGATGTGGTGGCGTACCTCAGGGGACTCTGAGGGCTAGTTGGTAGTTAGTATTTGGTAATTAGGCAGAGGAACCACTGTCGCTCGGCCCTGGCCCTAAATACCAATTACAAATTACTAACGACTCGCCGCGTCAGCGGCGTCAGAATCCATCCACTTCGCGATAGGCGCGGATGACGGCTTGTTCGCCTTCTTTGCCGGAGCGCGAGTTGCCGTGCTCCATGCCCAGCACGCCGGTGTAGCCCTTGGCGTGGATGTGGCGGAAGACATTGCGGTAATTGATTTCGCCGGTGCCCGGTTCCTTGCGGCCGGGATTGTCGCCGATCTGGAAATAGGCGATTTCGTCCCAGGCCAGATCGATGTTGGGGATCAGGTTTCCGCCGGCGATCTGCATGTGATAGATGTCGAAGAGCATCTTGCAGGCCGGGCTGTTGACCGCCTTGCAGAGGGCGTAGGACTGATCGGCCTTCTCGAGCAGGACCCCGCCGTGGTCGCGGTTCCAATTCAACGCCTCGAGCACCATCACGAGCCCATGGGGCTCGAGCAAAGCGGCGCAGCGACGCAGCAATTCGATCGCATGGGCGGTCTGGTAGCCCTCGGCCAAGCGGGCGCCGCCATACTTGTTCCACTTGGCCGTCTTGTCGGACTGTTGGTCGACCGAGCCGGGCACGACGGTGATCCATTTGGCGCCGCAACGTTTGGCCACCTCGACCGACGCGGTGATCCGCGCGAGGATTTCCTCCTGCTTGGCGGCGTTCGCGACGGCAAAGGTGGGTTCGTCAAAGTTGGCGTAGGCGACGAAGACGCCCATCTGCATCTTGCGCTCCGCCAGGGTGCGGCCGATCGCTTCCTGTTCGGCCTCCGGCCGCGACATCATGCCGTTGTCTTCCCAGGCGGTGAAACCCTGGTCGGCCGCGAACTTGATCTGGTCGATGACATTGTCGCCCGCGCTCGCCTTGAACATGCCGGGGTGTGGGGCATAGCCGAGCCGGAAGGCCGGCTTGGTGCCAGCAGCGGTTTGAGCTGAGAGACGGGAGGCGCCGGCCGCGAAGGCGGCACCGGCGGCCAGGGCCGTGGAAAGGAAGGTGCGACGTTGCATGTGGGGTAGGATTTGCCCACAGGCTGACACGAAACTGTCTGCGGAGCCAAGCCTCGGCTTGGCCGACGTTCACCCGGCCAGACAGGCCTTGAATCCTTCCGTCAGCGCCGCGCGGTCGAGGTTTTTGCCGATGAAGATGAGGGTGTTGGCGCGGTTTTCCGTGGCCTTCCACTCGCGGTCGAACTTGGCGTCGAAGAGCATGTGCACGCCCTGGAAGACGAGGCGCTTGTTCGTGCCCTTGACGCAGAGCACGCCCTTCATGCGGAAGATATCGCCGCCTTTTTCCGCGAGCAGCTTGGAGATCCATTCGTTGAGCTTCTTGCCGTCGAGATCGCCCGGCAGGCTGATGCCGACCGAGGAAACGGCCTCGTCATGGGAGTGCTCGTGGCGGAAGGTCTTGTCCCAGCCATAGCGGATGACGCCACCATCGGACCCGCGCAGATGGGTCGGGACATCGTGGCCGGTGATGAGCAGGTAGTGGCCGGCGGCCGGGAGCGAGACGGTGAACTTGCCATGCTCGTTCTTGAGCTTCAACCGGTGGAGCTGGGCGCCCGCGGTGATGGTCTCGCCGGGGTTGATGACTTTCTCCCAGTCGGAAAAGGTGAGGACGGCGGCGTTGATCGAGGCGGCGAGATCCGGCTCGGCGGCACTCTTCACCGGCATGACGACCACATCGAGTTCGTTGTGGTTGTGGCCGCAGGACTCTCCGCATTCATGATCGTGCTCGTGGTGATGGTCGTGTCCGTCGTGGCTGTGCCCGATCTCGAGCTCGTAATTGCCGGCAGGCAGTTCATAGGCGCCGGCCCATTCGAAGGGATATTCCATCTCCATGAACTGCGGGTCCACCTCGACGGCGCGGTCGAGGTTGAAGCCGCCGACATTGAGCACCTGCTCGATCGGCAGCGCGGCGTTCTGGGTGCGGTGAATCTTGGCGACGGCGTTGATCGAGCGGAGGCGCTGCTCCAAGGCGTCGAGGTCGGCCGGGGTGACGAGATCGCTCTTGTTGAGCACGATGACGTCGGCGAATCCGATCTGCTTCACGGCCTCGGGGGAGTCCTCGAGGTGCAGGTGGATGTGCTTGGCGTCGACCAGCGTGACGATGGCATCGAGGCTGAACTGTTCCTTCATCTCCGGATCGGTGAAGAAGGTCTGGGCCACGGGCGCGGGGTTGGCGAGGCCGGTGGTCTCGATGAGAATGGCGTCGAGCCGGTCCTTGCGCTTCATGAGCCGGCCGAGAATGCGGAGGAGGTCGCCGCGGACGGTGCAGCAGATGCAGCCGTTGTTCATCTCGAAGATCTCCTCGTCGCTCTGGATGACGAGCTGGTTGTCCACGCCGACCTCGCCGAACTCGTTCTCGATGACGGCTATCTTCTTGCCGTGTTGCTCCGTGAGGATGCGGTTGAGCAGGGTGGTTTTACCGGCGCCGAGGAAGCCGGTGAGGACGGTGACAGGAATGGGAGTGGGCATCGGAGAGAGAGTGGGCGAAGAGAGTGAGCCGTAAGCAGTGAGCAGTTTAACAAAGCCTGCAAGCAAGCCTTTGCAACCCGGGGATGGGCGCCAAGGGCGCAGCGAGGAATTGCCAGTCAGGCGGTTGTTGCTAGCGTCATGCACTTGATCACCATCAGACCGACGAAGGTGCTGGCCCGGCGACTGGGTATCACGGTGCCGCCGGTTCCGCCACCGGTGAGTAACCGCGTGGCGGACTGGTGTGCGCACGAATTCCGGTTCTCGCGGTATCGGTACCTGATTTTTTGTAACACGGCCTCGCTTTGCCCGGTGGTAATGCTGGCCACGGGGGTGACCGACGGGGAGAAACTGATGATGCGCATGGTGGGCGGGCTGCAGACCTGCCTGCGCGGCGGGGCGTTGGAGCAACAATTTCAGCAACAGATCCTCCCGGCCGGCCCGGCGTTGCAATGGGCTCCGATCCCGGACCGATCCGTTTTGGGCAGCATCAACGAGCTGGTATTTCTGGCGAAGTGGGACTTGGCGGAGCGGGACGACGGCCCCGAAGGGCTGTCCCGCCGGCTGGCCCACACACCAATGTCCGCGCTGGGTATGAATTCCCCTGAGCGCGTATTTCCGACCTTGGGCCGCTGAGCCGGATCACCCCTTTGGGCCGCGGGTCAGGATGCGGGCGGGCCGTAGGTCAGGCGCCAGTTGCGCCAGGCGGGCCAGGCATACAGGAGGCAGAGGGCCCACAGTGTCCACCACCAGTGGCTGACTTCGGCGAGAGTGGCGCCCATTTGATTGAGGCGCAAATAGCCCTGAATGCCGGCCGTGGCCGGCACGAGGTGCGCCAGCCAACGCAGGGGTGCGGGCATCAGCGCCAACGGCCAGGCAAAGCCGGCGAGAAACAAGAAGGGGATCGAGGTCACCAACAGAATCTGGAGCGAGGTCTCACGCTGACGGCACCAACCGCCGAGTGTCTGGGCAAAGAGGGTGATCGCCAGCAGGAAGGGCACGGTGAAGACCGCCAGCACGAGCAAGTTCCCGTTGCGGGGCAGATCGAAGAGCCAGAAACAGAAACCAAAATAAAATGCGGCATGAATCGCGTAGAGCGACATGAAGGCGGCGCAGCTGCCGACAAATCGTGCAAGGAGTCCTGTGGCCGGCAACGGAAGCAGGCGACCGGTACGCCCGCGATCCGTACCGTAGATCAGCCCGATGCCAAGCAGCAGGGTCTGTTGCAGGATCAACACGAAAGCCGCCGGGATGAGGTAGCTGCCGTAACCCTCGCGGGTGTTGAACAAAGGGCGCAGGTGCAATTGCACCGGTCCCTGGGTGGTCAGGGCCTGCGGATGGATCTGGCCCGCGGCCTGCAATCGGCGCACCTCGATGCCGGCCGAAAGCGTGCCGGTCACCTCGGCAAAACCGCCGAGTACCTGCTTGAAGACGAGGAAGCGGCTGGCGTCTCCGCCGTAGATCACCACGGCAGCACGGCCGCGGAGGACATCGCGCCGGAAACCTGCCGGGATGACGAGATATCCGTCGATCTCCCCGCCGGCCAAACCCTCCTCCAGTTCCGAGGCCGAGGTGTAGTGTTGGGCGATCCGCAGGTTTTCGTGGGCGCCGACCCAACGGATGAGTTGCCGGCTCAGACTGGAATCGTCGAAATCAATGATCCCCACGGGCGAGCCTTTGACCACCTGGTGCAAATAGGGCAGCGGGTAGAACATCGAGTAGACGCCGATCGCGCCGACCAAGAGGAGGAGCGCGCCACCGTCGGTGGCTATCCGGCGGATCGTGCCGGCAAATCCTTGGAAAAACGCGTTCATGTCTTGCCCATGGATTGGGGCTGCCGGGCGCGCCAGGAAAGCAGCGGCAACGCGAGACTCAGGGTGAGCACCGTGGCTCCGGCGAGCAGGGCCAGCTCCGGACCGGACGCGATCGCCGGTGCGCCGCGCACGGCCTGTTCGATCTGCAGGCGGAGAAACCAACTCAGCGGCAGCGACTGTCCCCACGCCTCCGCCAGCGGTGGCATGCTGCCGAGCGGAAAGGTCAGGCCGGCAAAGGCGAGGGCGGGCGCAGTGAAGAACGCGGTCACGCTGCTGGCCAACCGGTAATTGGCGGTGAGCCCCATCACGAGCAAGCCCAGGCCCTCGTACGCGAGCACCAACAGCACCACTGCCAGCAGCAGCACCGTCCAGTTGCCGCGCATCGGCCAGCCGAGCCAGCCGTGCAGTCCGGCCAGAAAAGCGGTTTCCATGACGACGCAGGCGAGGGTGGGCAGCACGAGCTTGGCGGCAACGGCGGGGATGATGCGCTGGCCGGCAGTGGCGAGCCAGACCAGGGCGGTGCCGTCGCGGTATTCGCGTCCGGTCACGCGGACCGCACCGAGCATCGCGAACATCTGCACGATGCCCGCCGCGAGTCCGGCGACGAGGAAGGGCACGTAGTTGAGATAAGGGTTGTTGAGCGTGTCGCGCCGGGCCGCCACCGGCGTGGTGTGAATCGCGACGGCGACTTTCGGGGTTCCGCGCGCCAGCCGGCCCCGTGCTTCCACCTGGGCCGAGAAGGTCAGTACCGCGGTTTGCAGCTCGCGCGACACGAGGTTGCCGGTGAGGAGATACTGGGCGTTGAACCAAGCCGTGATCTCGCCCGGCTCGCCCCGCTTCAGCCGGCGGCTGAAGTCCGCGGGCACGAGCACAAGTCCCTCGGCGTCACCACGACGGATCGCTGACCGGCCTGCCTCCAGCGAATCGGCATGTCCGCGCACCGCGAGACCGGGCATCGCGTCGAGCGTGCGACCAAGTTGGCGCGAAAGGGCGGTGTGATCCTGATCAACCAGCACCACGGGCAGATCGGTGGCGGTGCCCCGCATGAACACGGCCCAGACGAGCACGATCGAGGCCAGCGGCAGCCACAGCAGTTGCGCCTGGGCGAGGGGCGAGACGCACACGTCGGCCCATTCGCGCCGCAGCACGGCGCGGAAAGCTGTCACGGCCGGGACCACGGCGCGATGACACTCATCCCGGGGCGCAAACCTTCGACCGGGGACACCGGCCGGGCGCGCACCTCAAACGTTTTCAGATCGAAACCACTGGATGCGCTGGTCGCGCGCCAGGTGGCGAAGGCGCCGAGCGCGGCGAGGTAGTCCACCTTCAGCCGGATTTCCCGGTCGCCGAGGGCAGGCACGCGGGCGGCGATCTCTGTTCCGAGACCAAGGTTGGCCAGCAGATCTTCGCGGACCTGAAACACGACCCACAGGTCGTCCAGCCGGGCAAGGGTGATGACCGGAAATCCCGCGGGGGCGATTTCGCCCGCGTCGATGAGGAGCGCCGCGATCTCACCGTTCACCGGTGCCTGGATGGACGCCTCGGCGAGGTAGGCTTCGACTTCGGAAACGGCCCCGCCGGCCTGCGACTCGATGGCGGCGGCGGCCTGCTTGTCTTCTTCGCGCGCGCCTTCCTGCGCCATGTTGAAGAGCTCCTTGGCTGCGTGGCTGGCGGCCACGGCGGCTTTGGCCTGCGCGGCGGCTTCGTCGCGGCGCTGTTGCGGCACTATGCCCTCGGCCAGCAGGCGCTCGACGCGCTGCAGCGTGACGGTGGCCAGTTCCGCGGCGGCCTCGGCCCGTTGCCATTGTTGTTCGGCGGCGCGGATCTCCTGCGCACGAGCGCCGGTGTCGGCCTTGCGGCGGACGGCCTGGGCGGCGGCCTGGGCGCCTTGGGCCTGGGTCAGCTTGGCGTTCACCTCGGGGCTTTCGAGGGAGAAGAGCAGGTCGCCTTTGTGCACGGTCTGTCCGAGCCGCACCGCGACCAGGTCCACACGACCGGCGATCTTGGCGGCGACATCGACCTCCGTCACTTCCACCTGACCCTCCAGCACGAGAGGCTGGGGGCGGAAGGCCAAGCGCAGGCCAAGGGCGAGAAAGACCACGACGGCGATGCCGCCGAGGATGAACAGGGTGAAACGAAGCTTTTTCATGGGGAGATTTTTTCGGTCGCGGCTTCAGCGTAGGCCAGGAAGCGTTCCGGTTGACCGCTGGTTTCGAGCAGGGACGCGAGCGCGACGGTGAAGTCGCGCGCGGCGACGGCACGGGCGCTTTCGGCGCGGAGGAGCGTGAGGCGGGCATCGACCACCTCGAGCGAAGTGCCGAAGCCCTCGCGGAAAGAGGCTTCGCGCACGCGCAGGTTTTCGCGCGCCAGTTCCAGGGTGGAGACCAGCGAGGTGTATTGTTCCTGCGCGAGCGCCGCCTCACGGTAGGATTTTTCCACCAGAGTGCGCAGGTTGTTCTGCAGATCCTCGGTGAGCCGGTCGACGCGTCGTTCCAGCAAGCGGGCGGCGGTGAGCCGATGGGTGCGGTCGCTGCGTTCGAAGAGGACGAGGCGCACGCCGACCCCGGCGGCCCAATCGGGGTCGAGCAGCGTGATGTCGCCGCGGTTCAGTTCCTTGGCACCGAACAGATAAACCTCGGGGCGGAGCCGGCCCTTTTCCGCCGCGACCCCCGCAGCCGCTTGGGTGCGACGGGCGGCCATGATCTCCAGGGCGGGATGCCGGGCGGTCGATGCCGCGATAAAGGCCGACATCGGTTCGAGCGGTTGGTCGGCGAGGAAGAGCGGGGAAGCGGGGACGATGGAGTCATTGCGGCCGAATAGTCCGGCGAGTGCGGCCTCGGCGATGGCGACCGCGGCTTCGGTGCGTCGCAGCTCGCGCCAGGCTTCGTCCCGGGCCACCTGGGCGTGCAGGCGCTCGGCCCGGGCGATCTGGCCCTCCTGTTCAAGCCGGTTGGCCTGGCGCAGATGTTCTTCCAGCCCGGCCAGGGTTTCCGCGCGCATGGTCCGGATCACGCGGGCGAGCTGGGCGCCATAGTAACGTTGGACAAGTTCGCTGAACAAGGAATTGGCGGTATGGCGGGCCGTGGCCGTCGCCTCCTCGACGGCGGCACCGGCGGCTTGCTGGGCGGCCTGGATGCGACCGCCGGCATACACCGGCCAGGTGGCGGTGAGTTGCGCGCGGAGAAAGCGGTCCTCTTGGACGGTTTCAACAAAGGCCGGGATCATGGCCGAAGGCACGGTCGGATGCAGCGCGAGCACCACCTGCCGGATCGGGTCGAGATCGATCACGATCGGCTGGTCAATGAAGGTGTAGCGGCCCGACACCTCGATCTGCGGACCAAAGAGACTTTTGGCGGCGCTACGCTCGGCGACCCGGCGCTCGACTTCGAGCCGCGAAGCGCTCACCGCCGGATTGCTGGCCGGCAACTGTTCCAAGGCGGCCTCGATGGTCAGGGTTGTTTCCGCCCCGTGACCGAGATTCAGGGCGATACCGGTCACCAGCCCTAGTAACAGCCGTCGGGTGATGCATGCTTTCGTTTCCACGAAATCACCATCGCGCGTCACATTCTCGGTAACAAGCGGGCGCGCTTGGGAACCGCTGGCGTCGGGGCGCCGATCGTGGCAATTTCGTTTGGGTAGTTTCACTTCTCCCCTAAGGACAGGAAGAAAGGCAACCGGTGTCCGGAGCTAAACAGTGCGTATTCAATTACTAATACATGCACGCACGACAACTCGTTGCCCCGGAGACGCAAATGTACGCGGCAGGTCGCGGCGCAAAAGAGATGCCCGGCTAGGCTTTCGCCAGCTGGAGCCGGAGAGTTGGCCGGATCCGTTGGTCCCACCCGGAGGGAACCCGGGCTTGCTCGGCGAATTCGGGCCAGCGGGTCACGGCGGTAGTGACTTCCTCGAGGATCGCGGCGGCGCGGCCGCGTTTCATCCCGGCCAGCTTGGCGCAGGCCTCGAAGTCGGCCTGCGTGAAACCGTCGCGCTTGCCGTTGAGCGTCATCTGGTGGCGGTCAGTCCACGCGCCGCTGGGATTGTAGCTGTAGATGACGTCGTACGCCGGGGCAAGCGACCAGCGCCCGGCCTTGTCCATGAGGAAGGCGATGTTCTTCACGTGATCGTCCTGGTTGCGCGCGACGATGTTGAAGGCCATCCGGCGGAACTGTTGCTCCACGGCTTCCATCGGCAGCTGCAACTGCCGGATGACCATGATGGCCTGTTCGTAGCCGTACGCGCCGGCCTGGTTGAAATCGTAGTGGGCGAGGGCGCCGAGCGACTGCATGTGCAGCTTTTCGCCGTTGGGCAGGCGGTCAAAGCGTTGCGTCATGAAATGGCGCCGGCCGTTTTCTTCCAGCAGCCGGCACTCGCTCATGTGCACGCCCGCGGCGCGCGCCATGAGGAAGTACGCGTACTCGATGGTGCCGTAGCCCTTGGGGTCCTCGAGCTCCTTGTCCTGGTTGCCGCTGACGCCGTCGAATTTCAGGAGCCAGTAGCCGAAGCCGGGTTCGGCCTCGACCTGGCCCGAGCGGACCTCGTTGGACTGGGGGTTCCAGGCGATGACGGCCTTTGCGCGTGCGCCGCCGGCGGAGGTGCCGACGCGCAGAATGTCGTTCAAGGCCTCGCGACGTTCCCCGTCGTCGGCAAAAGTCGCCTGCAAGCCGCGGCGCTGTCGGAGCACCTCGGAGGCCAGTTGCACAAGGGCGTCGATCTCGATCGCGTGCGCCTTGCGCTGCCGCGGGCCGAGCACCGGAGCAAATTCCAGCGCGCCCATTCCGCGCGTGCCGGTGTAGCAGAGGCGCTCGACGGCGTTGAAACTCGCGGGCGACCGGCCCTGCGTCGCGAGCCACGCGTCGATCAGGGCGTTGCCGAACTTGTCCGGCAGCGAGTCTGCGAGCAACCCCGGCAGCCCGTGAAACGTCTCCGCCGCGAGGGCGGGGAACCGGTAGACGCGCTCGTTGAGCGGCATCATCAGCGGCGCCACCTCGATGCCGCTTTGCGCGAAAGCCGGGTCGTATTGGAACGACGCCACCGGGTCGCCGTCGTCGATCGACACGGCCCCGATGGTCCGGCCCCACAGCCGCACCTCGGCGAGGGTGCTCACGTCTTGTCCCCCCAGGTCCACGGACTCTGCGGCGCCTCGGAAACCTGGCCGAACGGCGGTGGCGTGACCCCCGAAGCACGGCGCCGCTGCCGGCCGCGTTGTTTGAGTTGCATCATCGGGCTCGGCGTAGGCTCGGGCAGCAACAGCTCAAAGTGTTCGAGCAGGCCGAGCACGCGGCACACGCGAACGAGGGAGGCGACCTGCATGCCACCATGACCTGATTCCAATCGCTCCAAAGTGCGCTTGGAGATGCCGGCCTGGGTGGCCAACTGGGCCTGCGTCAGGTTGCGCTCCAATCGGGCATGGGCCAGACGCGCCCCCAATTCGTTCAGAATGACTTCATCGGTGGATTGATTGGTCATCTTCATAAGTCGTCCAGTAAGGCGGCCAGGGGCGTTTTTTCAACAATAAACGTCTAAAAAGGCGAATAATAGCTGTTATATAAATCGTCACATATGGCTAATAAATGCGATAAAACGCAGATAAGCGCCATATCGGACGAGTTATAGTTCAATCAATATACATATTGGAAGTAGGTTTGAGGTGGTGGCGCCTCTCGCTCGTGCGGCGCTCATTGGTCGCCGGCGGATAGTCATGAGGCTTGCGGGCAAACGAAGAGCTGGTCCCGTCGTGGCATGACCAAACCCGATCATCCGCAGGGCCCGACACCCGGCCTTTACCGTCACTACAAAGGCAATGAATACCGGGTGATTGGGCTGGCGCGGCATTCGGAGACGGAGGAATGGCTGGTGGTATATCAGGCGCTGTACGGTGAACGCGGCCTGTGGGTCCGGCCGGCGGCGATGTTTGACGAGATGGTTGCCGTGGCCGGGAAGAACGTGCGGCGGTTCATGCGGGTGGGGGATTGAACGGCAGCGCGGCAATCTGCCCCGGCCTGCCGTGGGTCGGGCGCTCAGTGTCCCTCACAGGTGCAGGCGTACTCGGCGTGTTGGCATTCGCCGCAGGTCGATAGGTTGACGTTGAACTTGGAGGTGACGGTCGTGGCGCCGGGCGCTGGCGTGATCTGCACCACGGTCGGGACAAGGTTTCCGGCGGGTAACGTGCCGTCGGAGACCAGCGTGTTGCCCGAGGCGACGAAGGTGAGCCGGGTCGGTGCGGCGCGGTCTCCCGCGGTCACGACGACGGCTTGTCCGGCGGGCGCGACGGCCTCGCCGTGGCCGTTGAGGAAAGTGATCTGCACCCTGCGATCGCCGGTGACAAAGAACTCGGCGCGAGGGGTCGTACCGGTGAGCACGCGGCCGCCATTCGGGCCGGCGACCTTTTTCGAAGCGGGGTTGATGTCGTCATGGGCGGTCGCGGGCAGAGCGAAAAATCCGAGCGTGAGAGAGGTGAGGAGGGCAAGGGCAATGTTCTTCATGATCAGTAGGGGAGGTTGAGGTGTGGGCGAAAGGAGAGGTCATTGGGCGGCCGCGGCCCGGCGGGCGATGGCCTGTGCGGCGGCCTGCCGGCCGAAGTGGAAGAACACGAGCGGGCGCACGAGGAACTCGAGGAGGGTGGAGGAAACGAGTCCGCCCACGATGACGACGGCCACGGGGTGAAGGATTTCCTTGCCCGGCTGGTCACCGGCGAGCACGAGTGGCACGAGCGCGATGCCGGCGGCGAGGGCGGTCATGAGGACCGGCACCATGCGCTCCACCGTGCCGCGTTCGACCATGGTGCGGGTGAAACCCTCGCCCTCATGGTTCATGAGGTGCAGGTAGTGCGAGAGCATCATGATGCCGTTGCGGGCGGCGACGCCGGCCACGGCGATGAAGCCGACCAGCGTCGCGATGCTGATGTTGTCCACCTTGAGCCAGGTGTAAACGAGGCCGCCCACGAGCGAGAGCGGGATGCTCAGCAGCACCTGCAGCGCGAGGGAGAGGCTCTGGAAGTATCCATAGAGCAGGAAGACAACCACCAGAAGCACGATGGCGCTGAAGAGGACGATGCGCTGCGTGGCGTCTTGCCGGGCCTGGAACTCGCCCTCGTAGGTGATGAAGTAGCCCTCGGGCAAAGCCACCTGGGCGCGCACCTCCTCCTGCAGTCGCGTCACCAAGGCGCCCACGTCGCGCGCGGTCGGCTTGATCGCAATGGTGAAGCGGCGCTGGCTGTTCTCGCGAAAGATGACGTTGGGACCCTTGGCCTCGCGCACATCGGCCACGAGGCTCAGCGGGATACGCTGACCGTTGCCGGTCTCAATCGGCAGCCGGGCGATCTTTTCCGGCGTGTCCCGCCACTCGGCGGGCAGGCGGATGACGAGATTCACGCTGCGCTGGCCTTCGCGGAGTTCGGCGACGGTCTTGCCTCCGACGAGGGCACCGACCTGGTCGTTGAGGGCGCCGGGGGTGATGCCGTAGGCGGTGGTGCGGTCGCGATCCGCCTCGATGCGGAGTTGCGGAATGGAGGCCTGCTGGTCGAGCCGGGCATCCGCGAAGCCAGGAATCGTCCTCGCCACGGCCTGCACCTCGGTGCCAAGGCGGCGGAGCGTGTCGAGATCCGGGCCAAAGACCTTGATGGCCACCGGGGCGGCCACGCCGCTGAGCATGTGGCCGATGCGGTCGGCGAGCGGTCCGCCGACGACGGCGAAGACGCCCGGGATCGTTCGGAGCCGGCGGTTGAGCTCGTCGAGGATTTCCCGGCGGTTGCGGCCGCCGGTGCCCTCATGTCCGGCCAGTTCGCGGAAATCCACGTCAAACTCCGCCGTGGAAACCGGCACGACGTGGTCGCCGCGTTCGGCGCGACCGAGCCGGCGACCGACCTGCCGCACCTCGGGCACGGCGAGGATCTGCGCCTCGATCACGTCGGAGATCCGGTTCATTTCCTCCAGCGAAGTGCCCGGAGCCGAGGTGGCGGCGACGAGGGCGGTCTCCTCGCGGAACGCCGGAAGGAAGTCCTTGCTCATTTTCGGGTAGAGTGAAAAGGCCGCGACCAGGCCGACGAGCACGACGGCGAGCACGGGACCGGGATGGTCGAGGGCGGCGCGGAGCGCGGTGCGGCGCAGCAGGCCCTTGAGCAGGCGGACCAAGGTGCCGTCCGCGTGTTTCTGACCGGCCTTGGGATTGAGCAGGAAGGAGCAGAGCACCGGGATCAGCGTGAGGGAGACGGCGAACGAGGCGACCATGCTGATGATCGTGGCGAGGGCGATCGGGGAGAACAGCCGGCCCTCGACCCCGCTCAGGCCGAGCAGCGGCAGGAAGACCAAAATGATGAGCAGGGTGGCGAAGAGAATCGAGTTGCGCACCTCGCCGGAAGCGCGGGCGATCACGGCGATGGCCGGCCGCGGGTGGGGCACCGCGGCGTTTTCGCGCAGGCGGCGGAAGACGTTTTCCACGTCCACAATCGCGTCGTCCACCACCATGCCGATGGCCACGGCGAGGCCGCCGAGGGTCATGGAGTTCACGGTGATGCCGAGCCATTCGAAAGTGAGCAGCGTGATCGCGAAGCTCATGGGCATGGCCATCAGGGTGATGAAGGTCGTGCGGAGGTTGAGCAGGAAGAGGAACAGCACGACGGTGACCATGATGGCGCCGTCGCGGATCGCCTCACGCAGATTGCCGATGGCGTGGTCGATGAAATCCTTTTGTTGGAACAGGAGGGTGGTTTCGATGCCGGCGGGAAAGGCGGGTTGCAGTTCCGCCAGGGCGGTCTTGATCTGCGCCGTCAGCTGGCGGGTGTCGAAACCGGGCGACTTGGTGATGGACATGATGACGCCGTAGGTCGGTGCCTTCTCGGGCGTGCGACTGACGGTGGCGTCGCCCCGCATCGGCTCGATGCCCCAGGCGACGGTGGCGACGTCGGCCACGGTGACCGGACGGTCGCTGGCGTGCTTGACCACGGTGCTGGCGATGGCGGCGAGGTCGGTGGTCATGGCGAGATTGCGCACCATGATCTCGGTGGGTCCGGTATTGAGAAAACCGCCGGTGGTGGTGCTCGCGGCCCTGGCCACGGCTGTCTCCAATTCGGCGAGTGACACGTTGTGGGCCTGCAGCCGGTAGGGATCGGGTTGTACCTCGAGCTGCTTCACGCCGCCGCCCATGTTGAGGATCTCCGCGATGCCCGGCACGCTCTGGAGCCGGCGCCTGATCGTCCAGTCGGCCAGGGCGCGGACGTCCCGCGGCGGCAGGTAGCCGGGTTCGCCTTCGGGGATGGTGGAACGGACACCGACGAGCAGGATCTCACCCATGAGCGAGGCCACCGGGGTCATGAAGGGCTGCAGGCCCTCGGGCAGCTGTTCCCGCGCCGCCTGCAGGCGTTCCTGCACCTGCACGCGGGCCTGGTAGATGTCCGTGTCCCAGCCGAACTCGGCATAGACGAGGGAGAGGGATACGTCGGAATTCGAGCGCAGGCGCGTGAGGCCGGCCACGCCCAGGAGGGCGCTCTCGAGCGGCTGGGTGACACGGGACTCAACCTCCTCGGGGGCGAGGCCCGGGGCCTCCGTCAGAATGATGACGGTCGGCTTGGTGAGGTCGGGCAACACCTCGACCGGCAGGCCCAGGCCGGAACGCAGGCCGAGCGCCAGAAGGATGAGCGAGAGACCGAGGACGATCGCGCGATTGGCGAGCGACCATTGGATGAGGCGGTTTAGCATGGTCGGCTCCTCAGTTTTCCGCGCGCGCCGGGGTGGACTTCCGCCGGAAGGCTACGATGACGAGGGTGACGAACAGGACGGCGCTGATGATTTTCCAGAGCGGGCCTTCCTGGCTGTGATCGTGGTCGTGGACCGCGGTGCCTCTCTCCTTGCCGGCCGTGATCTCCGAACCGTCGGGGTTGTGCTCGTGGCCGTGGGCGGCATCGAGAGCCTCCTTCAGGGACATACTTCCGCCGCCGGCGAAGGCCAGCGAGTAGGCCCCTTGGGTGACGACCTCGTCGGCCGGCAGCAGGCCGCTGATGATCTCGACGTAGCGATCGTTCATCTGGCCGATGACGACGGGGGTTTTGATGAAGGTGTTGGGCAGGTCGAAATCCTTCACGTAGACGAAACGGTGGGCGGGATCGCCCTGTAGCGCGCTGCGGGGCACGCGGACGACGTTGGTTCGTTTGTCGAGGACGATGGCAAACTCCGCCCGCATGCCGGGACGCAGACGGAAATCCGGATTGGCGACGTGAAAGGCGGCCTCGACGACGCCGTGCTCGGCGTCGGCCACGGTGCCGAGGTGCTCCAGTTCCGCCGTGAAAATCTCGCCCGAGGCGGCGGCGACGGTGATGCGGGCCTGCTGGCCGCGTTGCAACCGGCCGGCCAGATGCTCGGGCACGCGGGCGAGGGCATAGACCTCGGACAGGTCGATGATCTCGGCCAGAATCTTGTCGGGGCTGACCGGTTCGCCGGGCACGATGAAGGTGGCGCTGACCAGGCCGGAGATCGGGGCGGTGGCTTCGACGCGCGGGGGAGGATCGCCGAACTGGCGGCTTTCAACCACGACCGCCACGTCGCCCTCCTTGATGAAGTGATCGTGTTTGACGTGCACGGCCAGGGCGCGTCCGGCAATGCGGCTGCTGACGGCGGCACGGCGGCCGGGATAAACGTCGATGCGCCCGAGCGCGAAGATGGTTTCCTCGAAATCCCCGGGTTCCGCGACTGCGGTCTGGAGACGCAGGTTTTTGACGCCGGTGGCGTCGAGGATCACGGTGTTGGCTGGCGTGCGGCTGGCGCCCGCCGCGCCGAGCGACGCGGTCAGGAGCAGGGCAAACCCGAAGGCGGTGAGGGCGGTTTTCATGGCGTGGAAAAAAGGGCGGTGGTGGCGGCGAAGGAGGAGTCGGTGAGGCTTTCGAGGCGGACGAGCGCGAGGGCGTAGGCCGACTCGGCCTCCAGCAGGTCGCGGCGCACGGTGCCGAGCGCGCGCTGGGCGTCGAGCACGTCGATCAGCGGGAGCTGGCCTTCGTTGTAGGCTCGCCGCACGACAGCGTGGGCCTCCTCGTGGGCGGGGAGCGCGGTATGGCGCAGGCTTTGCACGGCGGCGTGGGCGGTGGTGAGCTCCGACCAGGCGGCGGCAAACGTGGTTGCGAGGCTGTTTTCGACGGCGGTCACGGTTTGTTCGGCGCCGGTCAGGGTTGCACGGGCGGCCCGAATGTTGCCCTGATTCTTGTTGTGCCAGGGCAAGGGCAGGGTGACTCCGGCGACGAAACCGGCGTCGCTGCCATTGCGCAGGAAGCGCAAGCCGGCGCCCACGGTCACGTCCCCGACCGCCTGGGCCTGCTCGAGCTCGAGTTGTGCGCGGCGGCTCGCAATGAGCGCCTGCTGCAACGCCAGCCTGGGATGGGCGCCAAGGCGGCTCCGGAAGCTTTCGATATCGGGTAATGTCGCCGGCACACGCACCACGCCGATCAGCGGCGGAACGTCGGCGGGGCTGCCACCCCACTGAGACGCGAGGGTCGCGCGGGCGCGGGACAGGCTGGCCTCGGCGCGGGCGTGATCCAACCCGGCGGACGCGAAGGCGGCGCGCGCGCGGGCGGGCTCGGCCGGGGATGCGTCGCCCGCCTGCACCCGGGCCTCCGCGGCGGCGAGGGTCTGACGGGCGAGGGCCAGCGGTTCGGCGGCGAGGGCGAGGCGTTGCTGGGCGGTCAGGGTCTCGACATAGGCGAGCGCGGTTGCGGCGAGGACCTCGCTGCGCTGGATCGCAAAGGTACCGGCGACGACGTCGCGATCGCGGCGGGCAGCCGTCACGCGTTTGCCGCGCTTGTCGCCGCGTTCGAAGGTCTGACTTGCCTGCACGGTGGTTTCGAGTTCGTCGGCACCGCGCAGACGGCCGGTGCCGGCGAAATTCTCGAGCGAGACGTCGAGCGTGGGGTTGGGACGGAGCGCGGCCTGTTCGGTGAGGGCCTCGGCGGCGTGCCCGTCAAAACGGGCGGCCGCCAGTCCGGGGTGGTCGGCGGCGGCGCGCTGCAGGGCGGCCGCCAGCGAGAGCGGTTGCGGCGCCTCTTCGGCGCGGCCCGAAAGGGTGGTCAGGAGCACGGTCAGCGCAAGCAGAGGGCGCGACCAACGAGGGAAATGGGGAGATGACATGATCAGTTTGAGCCGAGGTTGCAGTGGGAAGGCGCCCGTGATCCGGGCACGCGGGCACGGTCAGGACGGGAACGCCGGAGAATCCGTTCGCGCAGGAACGGATCAGATCAAGCAACCGGGCGCGCGCGCCAGTGGCGCGGCGCGGGACAGAAACTGCCACGCAACCTGCAATTCGCGAGGCGGGGCATGGCGCGACGGTGAAAGCGTCGATTCGAACCGGGGGTCCGAATCAAAAGCGAAGAGCGCCAGACAGGCGAATACGAGCGTGTCAGAGGGAGCGGCGACCGTGAGGGTTTGGGCGGTTTCCTTGTAGAGGGCGTCCTCCACCGTGGGACAGGCATCGTCCCGGCAGTCGGAACCGGGAACCGATGCAGCGGCCTCCATGGCACACGCGTCGTGCAGGTCGAAAAGGCCGGCGGCCTCCAGCTTGCAATGCAGCGTCACCGGCAGCCAGACGGCCACCAGGGTGAAGAGCATGAAGCGGACGAGGCGGGTCACGGGGCAGACCATGCGTGTGCCGGCTTCTTCGTCAAGACGCCGCTGCGATAGCGTTGGTAATACCCGCCGCCCGGGAGGTGCAGCCGTCTGCTCTCAGAACCGGTACGTCCAAGCACCTTTCAGGGACGTCTCGTTGGTCGTCGGGCGGAAGCGGTCCTCGGAGGTGTCGTAGCCTTGGTTGACGACAAGGAAGAGTTCGTTGCCGGGTTGCATGATCCACTTGATGCGAAAATTGGCGCCGAGCGAGCGGGAGAGATTGTCGTATTGGCCCAGCAGGCTGACCTGGAAATCGGGGCTGAAGGTGTAGCTCGCGCGGACCGAGCCCGTGCGGACCTTGAAGCTGCCCTCGGCCAGACGGTAGTCGCGCAGGCCGGTGTTCAGGTTGAACTGCAACCGGCCGGTGGGGCGGAAACCGATGTTCCAGTTATAGGAATCGGCATGACCGGTGAGGTAGCCGCCGTGACGCCAGCGGATGTAGGTGTCCACCCGCCGGGAGCGCGAGGTGCCGGCCTCGACCTGCACATCGTTCCACCAATAGGTGCCGACCGGGATGACGATGCCGGGGCGGATGGGAAACGCATAGTCATAGGTCTCGCTGTGCCGGGCGACCCAGATGTTGGTGAAATCGCCGGTCTTGCTTTCGGCGTAGAATCCCGTCCACACATTGGAGTCGAGCATCGCGAGGCCGAGGTCGCCGGTGTGGTCGGATTCCACGAAGGGCTGCCAGAGGCGGACCCAGCCGGTCTTGGAGTAGATGTTGAAGAGCGCCTGCAGGTGCATGTTGGTCGCACCGGTGCGCGAGACGAAGCCGAGGGCCGGATCAAACTTGTCATCCACCCGGCTGAACCACGCGGAGAGGGCCAGGGGTTCGTTGGGGAAATTGATGGCGAGGGTGGTGGTGGAGCCCTGGCCGCCGGCCGCCTCGGAATCGGTGAGTTGCACGCCGGTGCGCACGCTCAGGGATTTGCCGCCTGCGAGATGGTTGTTGGCGTAGTTGAAGTCAAAGCCCAGCAGGGAATTGTCGCCCGTGCCCGCGGGGTTGCCGTGGGTGGCGATGAGCCCGATGCTGGATTCGGCCAGAATCTGTCGCGCAAACCGCCCGACGAAAAGGTTGGTGCCTGGAACGCCAGCGTGGTCATCGGTTTGAACGTCCAGCACGCCGATGGTCCAGGGACCGGCCCGGCCGGTGATCTTGGCGCCGGCGAGGAGGTCAACCTTGGTACCGTCGGCTGCTAGACCGATGCGGCGGGAGAAAAAAGGCAGCGGATCCTGGTTGATGCCCGCGAAGGTGAAGAGCGAGGCGTCCTGCGTGAAGAAGGAGCGTTTCTCCGGGAAAAAGAGGGAAAAGCGGCCGAGGTTGATCTGGCGCTCATCCACCTCGGCATCCGCAAAGTCGGTATTGATCGTCAGCGTGGTGGCGAGGGACGGCGTCGCCTGCCAGACGAGATCGAGTCCGGGCTTGAATTCGAACTTCTTGCCGGAGGGCGGGGGATTGGAGCGCGCGGTGACGCTGGCAAAAGGCTTGAGGTCGATGCCGCGGCCCTGGCGCAGGCCGGTGAAGCCTCGCAGCGTGCCGGTGTCGGGCAGCGAGTAGACGTTCTTGTTGCGGACCAGATTGGCCCAGCGCACGGTTTCCTGTTTCCGGACGGTCGTGCGGGCGACGTCGAAACCCCAGGTGTCCTTGGCCGGATCAAAGGCGAGGGACTTCACGGGTATGGCAAACTCGGCGCTCCAGCCGCCCTCGTCCCGGGTGACTTTGCCGAACCAGAGGGCGTCCCACTGGGAGTTGGACTGATCCTTGTCCTGCACCAGGCCATCGTGCTTGCCGCCGCCGGCGGTCAGGCCGAAATAATAGCCGTCGTTCTGGCGGTGAAAGGTATCGAACACGATGCGGACGATGTCGTCGGAGCCATTGCTCTGGTCCTTTTGCATCGAGTAGGCGCGAACACCCGCCAGTCCCGCCGAATCGTGGCAGCGCACCGCCACGTAGACGTTGTCGGCGTCAAAGGCGACCCAGAGCTCGGTGCGCTCGGTCGGTTCGCCGTTTTCCACCGGATAGACCTGCCGGAAGGCATCGGTGTGAGCGGCGGTGGACCAGGCGACGTCGTCGAGGACGCCGTCGATCAAGGGAGGTGTCCCTACGGCCCGGACGTCGAGGGAGGGCGCGGCAAATCCTCGCGTGAACAAGGCGGCCGCGCAGAGCAGCAGGGGTAAAAAGCGTGGATGAACGGGCATGCGTGGAACCGGTCGCGGCATGCTCTACAAACCCGGGAGTTGCGCAAGAGTTACAAGGCGAACGGCAAATTTTCGCGATGAACGAGAAACTCGCCGGGGCGCAGGCGGGATCCTGGGCCTTTTGGGCCCGGTCCACGCCTGTCCTCAGATGGGTGACGGCCTCAACCCACCGTGCGCATCTGGATGCTGTCCACGCGCTCGTTGTTGGCGGCGAGGACGTCGGAGATGATGACCAGCTTGTCGCCGGTGTGCACCCGGTCGGCATCCCGGAGCATCTCGATGGCGCGGGTGAGGGTTTTTTCCGGGTCGCCGAAGGGGCCGATGAAGTAGGGCTCGACGGAGCGTACGATGCGCAGCTGGCGCAACGTGGCGACGGAGTCGGTAAGGGCGAGGATCGGAGCGCGCGCCGGGCGATGGGCGGCCAGACCCGCGGCGGCCAGGCCGCGCCGGGTGAAGATGACGATGCGGGAGCCGGGAAACTCGTTGGCCATGACCACCGCGGAGCGGATGAACTTCAGGCGCGGCTCGATGAAGACGCCGGGCTCCGGGAAATCCGCGGCCAGCTCCGTCTCCACGCGGCGGGCGATGGAGTCGAGCACGTGCACGCATTCATGCGGGTACTTGCCGATGGTGGTCTCGCCGGAGAGCATGACGCAGTCGGCCTGCTCGTAGACGGCGTTGGCGACGTCGGTGATCTCGGCGCGGGTGGGCACGCGCTGGCTGATCATGGACTCGAGCATGTGGGTGGCGATGATCACGGGGCGGCCGACCGCCAGACACGTGCGCACGGCCCGGTGCTGGATGATCGGGAGATCCTCCAACGGCACCTCGATGCCCAGGTCGCCGCGGGCCACCATCAGCACGTCGGTGGCGCGGATGATCTCGTCGAGGTTGGTGATGGCGCTCTGGTCCTCGATCTTCGCAACGATGCGCGCGGTGGAATTGTTCTTCTTGAGGAAACTCCGCAGCAGCATGATGTCGGCGGCCTCGCGCACGAAGGAGAGGGCGACGAAATCGATCCCTTCCTCGATGCCGACGAGGGTGTCGCCCTTGTCCTTTTCCGTGAAGGAGGGCAGGTTCACGCGGACGCCCGGGAGGTTGATGTGGCGGCGGGAACTCAGCGATCCGGGCGTGAGCACGCAGCACCGGATGTGGGCGTCATGCTTTTCCCGGACTTCGAGGCGGATAAGGCCGCTGTCCACCAAAACAATGTCACCGACCTTGATGTCGTTGACGAGGTCGCGGTAGTTGACGTCGACCGAGCGGATTTCCTCGGAGTTGTCGCGGATGGCCTCCGGTCGCACGACGAAATCGAAGATCTCACCGGGGCGCAGTTCGATCGGGGCGGCCACATCGCCGGTCCGGATTTCCGGACCCTTGATGTCCATCATGATCCCGACCTCGCGGCCGACCTTCTTGGAGATGGTGCGGATGCGCCGGATGACGGTGCGGGTCCAGTCGTGTTTGGCGTGAGCCATGTTGAGCCGGATGACATCGACCCCGCCCTCAATGAGGCGGATCAGGTCATGTTCGCTCTCGGTGGCGGGCCCGAGCGTGGCGATGATTTTGGTGCGTCGGTAGGATGGATGTATCATGTCAAAATTGAAACGAAGGTGTGCCGCCGCCCGGGGCGACGACGGAAAAGCCGCAGCTGCGGGCGGTGAGAATGGTGCCGCAGGCCGCCTCGACGGCGGCAAGCGAGTTGCAATCGCGGGAGAGGTGGGTGAGGAAAACATGACGCCAGCGGGGGTTGGTCACGCTTTCGAGCAACTCGCGTGCCGCGCTGTTGGAGAGGTGGCCGTGACGGCCGCTGATCCGTTGTTTAGTAGACCACGGACGTTTGGTATCAGCCTGCAACATAACCGGGCAATGGTTGGCCTCGACGACCAGCACGTCGGCCTCGCGGATGTGTTCGCGGATGTGGGCGGGCGCGTGGCCGAGGTCGGTCAGCCAGGCGAGCCGGTGCCGGGGCGAGAGCAGATCACCATGACCATGGCTGATGAGGAAGCCTACGGGGTCCTGCGCATCGTGCGGAACGGTGAAGCTTTGCACCTCGAAATCGCGGAAGCGGAAGGCGCCGCCGGTTTCGAAAACCTGCCAGTTGATGCGGTGCTTCAGGCCGCCTTGGACAGCCTCAGCCGTGCGGCGGTTGGCAAACACCTTGACGTGGGCATGCCGGGCGAGCCCGCTCAAGGCGGCGGCGTGGTCGCCGTGCTCGTGGGTCAGAAAAATGGCGTCGATGCGCTCCCAGGACTCCTGGGCCTCGGCCAGCAGGTCACCGAGCTTCCGCGCGGAGAAGCCCGCATCGACCAGTACGCGGGTGTCATCCGACTGGAGCAGCGCGGCATTGCCCGAGCTGCCGCTGCCGAGGATGCGAAAACGCAGTGACATGCACGCATTGAACGGGCTTGGAGGCGCATCCCGCAAACGGATTCTACGGTCATTTCCTGTGATTTTATGGGAACGTTAGACGAATCGTCCCGGTTACCCTCAAAGCCCGTGCAGGTTACAAGAATTCACACAAGGCGTCGATGGCCGCGGCCGACCCGTCGCGCTGCCAGCCGTCGAGCTGGGCCTGGTCCTTGAGCTGCTGGCCGCGCCGGCGGGGCACGGCGGCAAACACGTTCCGGCATTCCGGCAAGGCCGTCATGTCGCCCCACAGTTTCTCAAACTGGGTGATCGTGAAGACATCCTCCTGGCCGTGACCCCAGCGCTTCTTCACTTCCTTCAGCGTCACGTAGGTGGGGACGCGGGTGGCGAGGCGGCGGACGGCGTCGGCGGTGCGTTGGGGATCGTGCAGATCGCCACGTTGCAGACCGAAGAGCGCCAGCAGGCGGTCCACGTCGACCCAGCAGGTGTTGGCGTTGTAGTAGGTCAGGGCAAACTCGTCCTCTTCCCGTGGCAGGGCCATACCTTCAATGATCCGCAGGCGGCCGTTTACCTTGGCGAGACCGCCGCCGTGGTCCTCGATGCGGCGGGTGATGACCTCCCAGCCAAGCGTGGCGTCGGCGGCCTGGAACCAGCCGACCATCGCGGGATCGGGCGTGGCGCCGAGGGTGTCGATGTTGTGCACCATCAGCGTGCGCAATTGCGGGCGGGCCGCGAGCAGGCGGGCGAGCACGCCGTTTTTCAACAGATTGGGTATCTCAAACCAGTGGCCGACCGGGTGCAGGCATTGCTCGGGCAGATTGTCCGTGTAGTCGGAAGCCTCGCCGGCGTTGCGCGTCCAGTTGGTGAGGGCGGCGCGGATGCTGTCGCGCATCTTCTGTTTCTGCTCGTCGAGCTTTTGCTGGGCGGTCTCCTCCCAGGCGAACTGCAGGTCGCGGACCGTGGGCACGAGGCGCAGGCCGATCGAGCGGCCCGGCGACACCCACACATCGCGGTCAAAGGCGCCGCCGGCGCCGGCGCGCAACATCTGCTCGATGGGGGCGTGGGTGAGATGGCTCGTGGTGAAGATGTGCGGGATCGCCAGGCCGGCGCGGCGGCCTGCCAGACGGGTCTTGGCGAGATGCACCTCGATGAAGCTGCGGTGTCGTCCGGCGAACTTGGCGAACGGGTGGAGTCCCTTGACCACGCCGGCTCCCTGCGTCCAGCGGCTGCCCACGCCGGCGGCGTAGGTGACGATGGCGACCTCGCCGCGCCGGAGCGCGGCTTCGCCGGCGAGGCGGGCCTGCTCGTCGAGGCGGCTCGCATCGGTGATTTCTCCCGGGGAAACATCCTCGATGCGCGTGTTCACCGGCAGGCGGTTGTGGGCGAGGCCGATCTGGCCGGTCCGCAGCGCGGTGCGGATCTGTTCGTGTTGCGCGGCGTCGAAGCCGTTTTCCGCCAGCAGTTGCTGGAGACGGGATGCCTCGCCACCGGTGGCGGGCGTCGAGCCGCCGTTTCGTTCCAGCAAGGCGGCCATCACCCCGGCGTAGGCGGGCTGGCTGGCGGCGTGCTGTTTGAACTGGCGCAGGTCACTGCGTTCGCGCGGGGTGAGCTGGTCGTCGGCGCGGCGAAGATACGCCGGCAGGACCGCCTGATAAAAGCCGGGAGGCAGGAGCGCGGCGCCTTCCTTCAACAGGGCGCCGACCGAGCCGTGTTCGTTGATCGTGAAATCATAGACCACCGGATCCATGGCGAACGGCAGGGCGTCCTGCAGCTCGCGCTTCGTGGCCAGCATGATCTCCAGCAGACGTTGCTGCGCCTCGCGCTTGCGCTCGGGGGCGAAGATGAAACCCATGCCGCCGCCGGACATGCCGCCGAGCATCCAGAAGCCCCAGAAGTCGTCGCCGAAAGTCTCGCGGGTGCGCGCGATGATCCGTTCCGTGTACAGATTGCTGACCCACGGGATCATGGTCTGGAGCGGGCCGGTGAAATTGGCGGTCAGCGCCCGGCCGAGGCCGCGCACGTCGCCGGCGGCGAGCAGGCCCAGAATCTCGTCGAGCGTGTCGACCGCCTGGGCGCGGGCCACCCATTCCGCCTCGCTGCGCAGGAGGTATTTTTCGGTGACCATCTCGAGGATGGGGCCGACGTTCTGGGCCATGCCGCCGTGGACGAGCACGAGCGAGTCCTGCAGTTTGGCGCGCGCGGCCGGGGAGACCCGGTCCGGCCCCAACAAAGTGTGGCGGGGCAGGAGGCAACCCCGGCTGATGCCAAACTCGGGATCATCGGGGCCCGCCACCGCGCCTTCGATCAGCTTGATGCCGGGCCAGAGGCCGCCGGAGTCCTGCCAGCCGCCGCCGGAGCCGCCGATCCATTCGCCGAGGATCGCGCGCGCGGCGACGATGCGACGTTCCGATTCGAGCATGGGTCCGTCGAGGAGCGCGATCTGGCTGGTGGCGCGCATGCAGGCGCCGATGAGGGCGCCGAGCAGATTGGTCGACACGGCCAGCCGCGAACCTTTCGGGATGCGGTTGACGTTGCTGACCAGTTCAAAGCCGCGGCCGGGCCCGAAGATGCGGGCGAGCAGGCTGGCGAGCGAGGTGCCCGAGCGTTCGATACCCGGGGGCACGATGCCGGAAGCGATGATGGCGGCTTTCAGCAGACCGAGGTGGTCGCGGGCAAAATCGAAGACGTCGTCCAGCTCCTCAAGCCGGGCGTTCGCGCCCAGGTCCACGCTGGTGAGCAAGATCACCGGCTCATCGATGACGCGGAACCAGGCCTCCACCGGCGGACGCGGGGCGGCATCGCGTCCGTGGACGCCGAGGTTCACCGAGATGTTGAGGACGCGGGCACCCTCCGGAAAATCCATCCCGAGGAAAAAGATGTCGCTCCAGCCGCAGTGGGTGAGGTCCATGCGCACCGGGGTGAGCTCGCGCAACACGGGAAAAGGGGCGGCGGATCCGGCGCGCGCGACCAATTCGGGCCGGACACGCAACGGTTGGTCCAGCGGGTGGCCGAGCCGGAACATCCACGCGTTGCCGCGGGTGGACCGCACGGTCCGGCGGACCTGGTCGGCGAGGGTCTGGAAGGCGAGCGCGTGGTACGCGTTGGCGAGGGCGCTGGAGATCGTCTCGTTGGGGCCGGGCTCGGCGAGGACGCGTTGGAAGAGGGAGATCGCCTCCTCGAAGCGGCGTTCCAGCAGGAAGTGGTAGCCCGCGTAGGGCACCCGGCCGGCGCGCGGATAGTCGGGCCGGGCCGGCAGATGATAGCGGTGGATGGCGCTGAGGAAAAACAGGGCGCGGACGCGGCGGTAGAGGTTGGTCTCCTGGCGGCGGAAGTCGTCGAGCTCGGTGCAGGCGGCCAGCAGCTCCGGCACCGTTTTCCCCGCGCACCAGCGGTCGAGAGCCTGGTCGCGCCCGGCCGCATCGGCCGACGCGATGATATCGGTCACGCGCTGGCTCATGAGGAGCGGTGGTTGGAATGGGCGAGCATTTCCACCAGCTGCAGCAACACCGGATCGCGGTCGGTGCCGGCGAGGGAAAGGGCGAGTTGCGCGAAAAGGAGACCGTAGCGGGAGCCGATGTCGTAGCGGCGGCCGGAAATGGTGAGGGCCAGGTAGCGGCGGCGGGCCGCCATGGCATGCAGCGCGGGCGAGAGCCCGAGGTTCGCCTCCGGCCGGGCGGCGCGCTGGCTGTCCAGCTGGGTGAAGATCTCGGCATCGAGCACATGCAGGCCGAAGAAACACAGGTAGTAGCCGGCGCGCAGGCCGGGTACGATCAGTTGCTGCTCGGCGAGGGTGGGCGTGGGCTTTTCGAGCACGGCCTCGATCTGGTAGAGCGGGGCGTCACCACCCACGAGTTTGCCGCCGATCGTGCCGTAGGAGGTGAGCAGGCTTTCGTGCGTGGGCTGGACGGCGGAGACGGGCGCATTTTCGGCCGCCGCCACTTCCAGCAGTTGCCGGGCACAGCCGATGTTGCCCTGGGCGACGTGCAGGTGATCACCGACCAGATGCAGGAAGGGCTCGTTGCCGCAAAATTCCCGGCCCAGCAAAATGGCGTGACCGTAGCCCCGGGCCTCGGCCTGGGGGATGAATCTCACCCGGGACTGGAACGGTCCGCAGGCGGCGGCGTAATTGGCCTCATCGCCCGGACAGACGATCACCCCGAATTCCTCGATTCCGGCGGCGGCCGCCTCGGCGAGGACGATGTGCAGGGCGGTCTTCGGTTCGCCGTCGCGATCCACCAAGGTCTGGAGCGGGAGGGTCCGCTGGTGGGGGTTGGCGGCCGTGATCAGGGCTTTGCGGATCTTCATGGAGGGCGGCAAACTGTTCATGATCTGCGTTCAGGGATCAACGGGAAACATCGACCGGGGACGGGGCCGGGGATTGACCCGGACCCGAAACTGACTTCCCTTGACCCTTCATGGCGAAAAAGTCGTCCAGTTCAAAATCCAGGGAACCCTCCGTGCGGGCGCTGGCCGGCACGGTCTACATCACCCGGCAGGTGCATTTCAATTCCGCGCACCGGCTCTACAACCCGACAAAAAGTCTGGCGTGGAACCAGAAGCAATACGGGCGCTGCACCAATCCGCACTGGCACGGGCACAACTACGTGCTGGAGGTCACGCTCAAGGGCCAGCCCGACCCGGTCACCGGCTACATCATGGACCTGGCCCGCCTGAAGAAGATCCTGCAGCTCGCCGTGGTCGACAAATGCGACCACCGCAACCTCAACGACGAGGTCGATTTTCTGCGCGGCATCATCCCCTCGACCGAGAATCTCGTGATCGCCTTCTGGCACGAGATAGCCCCGCGCATCCTGCGTCCGGCCGTCCTGCATTGCGTGCGCCTGTACGAGACGCCGCGCAATTTCGCCGAGTTCTTCGGCCCGGCCCACCACTAGTTTCCCGGGCGGTTCACTCACCCGCCTGACCCAACCAAAAACGTCCCTCATGAAACAAATGTACCTTCATCGCTCGAATTGCGGGCAGGAGCCGCCGATCAAGCGCGGCTACGACCGCAAGTTCAAGCCGACCGCCGCCTACCGCGCCACTCTTCCCGACATGATGGAAGTGGCCAACGAAACCGTGCAAGGCGTGCACGTGCCGATCCAGCAGGTGGGCATCCACAATTTCAAGCTGCCGCTCAAGTACCGCACCAAGGCGGGCAAGACGCTGACGCTCGAGACCAGTGTCACCGGTACGGTGTCGCTCGAGGCGGATCTCAAGGGCATCAACATGAGCCGCATCATGCGGACCTTCTACGAGCACCGCGACGGCGTGACCACCGGCGAGTGGATGGGCAAGATTCTCAAGGGTTACCTCCGCAAGGTCGAAACGAAGGATGCGCGCCTCAAGATTTCCTTCTCCTACCCGATGGTGCAGCAGAGTCTGCGCACGGGGCTGGCGGGCTACCAGTTCTACAACGTGGCGTTCGAGGGCGTGATGACGCGCGACGGGCGCTACCGGCGTTTTATTCACTTCGACTTTGTCTACTCGTCGGCCTGCCCGTGCTCCGCCGAGCTCAACGAGCATGCGCGGGACAAGCGCGGCGCGTACGGCGTGCCGCATTCCCAGCGCAGCAAGGCCCGGATCACCATCGAGGAGGCCGAGGGCAGGAAGATCTGGATCGAGGATGTGCACGCGCTCTGCCTGAAGGCGCTGCAGACCGAGACGCAGGTCATGGTCAAGCGCGAGGACGAGCAGGCCTTTGCCGAACTCAACGGCGCCTACCTCAAGTTTGTGGAAGACGCCGCGCGCCTGCTGTTCCTCGCCTTCGACGCGGACAAGCGCATCGCCGATTTCCGCATCGCGTGCTCTCACCTGGAGTCGCTGCACTCGCACGACGCCGTGAGCGTGGTCTGCAAGGGCGTGAACGGCGGCTTCGTGGCCGACTTCATGGACTTCGGCGCGCTGCTGTGCTGACGCGGCGCACCGGCGGCGCGCAAATCCCAAACGCCAACAGCCAAATCTCAAAGCATCCTGCAACAGCGCGAGAACCCGGGTCTGTAAGTTTTTGGCCTCTGGATTCTGGCGTTTGGAATTTAACCATATGAAAGCAAAGCACGTTAAGCAGCCTGTCATCCTCATCACCGGTGCCTCCCAGGGAATCGGCGCCGCCGTCGCCACCGTCTTTGCGCGCGGGGTGCCGGGCGTGCGGCTCGCGCTGGTGGCCCGCAACATGAAGAATCTCCAGGCCGTGGCCAAGGCCTGTACCCGCGCGGGCGCGAAGGTGGAGATCTTCGGCTGCGATGTGAGCAACGAGGCCTCGGTCGCGCTGATGGCTGAAGCGGTCGGCAAGCGTTTCCGCCGGGTCGATGTGCTGGTCAACAACGCGGGAGCCTTCGCAATGGCCCCGTTTGTCGACACGACGGTGGAGGCCTTCGACGACATGATCGCGGTGAACCTGCGCAGTGCGTTTCTGGTCACGCGGGCGTTCTTGCCCGCGATGTTGTCGCGGAAGAACGGTGACATATTCTTTCTCAGCTCGATCGCCGGCTTGGGCGCGTACCCGAACGCGACGGCCTATTGCGCGGCCAAGTTTGGCGTCACCGGGCTGGCGGCCGTGCTCCGCGCCGAGACCAAGGACCAGGGGATCCGGGTGTGTTGTGTGCATCCCGGGGCGACGTGGTCGCCCTCGTGGGAGAAGTCACCGGTGAAGCCGGAGCGGATCATGCCGGCGGAGGACCTCGCGCGGGCGATTCTGGATGTCTACCGGCTCGGCCGGCGCACCGTGGTCGAGGAGATCGTGCTCCGTCCACAGCTGGGGGATGTTTGATCGGGGGTTGGCACTGCGGATGCAGGGCCTTGGGCGTGCGGACCGACCCGATTTCACTCAGTTGTCACGAGGGAGTAAAATTTCCCGGAAGGGCACCTTGGTGGCAAAGGCTGGTCTACCAGCGCATGAAGTCGCTCCACGCCTTTCTTTTCCTCCTGACCGGCACGGCCATGTTGGCAGGGCCGGCAATCTGGCCGGAGTCTTTCGTGGCCGAACAACGGCTCAGTGCTTGGTGGCTGGGATTGATCGGGGGGCTGCAAGCCGCGGGTGGAGCCGGTTGGCTCAGCTTGGAATCACTGCGCTGGTTCCGGGGTGCCTCCCTCTGGGAATCGTTCGATTTCAGCCTGCGTTTGCCGGATGTCCGATGGGCGGCCCCGGCATCCCTTTATAGCCGGATGGAGGAGAGCGACGAAGTCGCCATTGCGTTGCGTCTGCAGCAGCAGCTGTTGCAGCCGGTCGCGGCTTGATTTGCCGACTGCTGGCCTGAGGTCCTGAGGCTGAACGTCGTCCGTGCGGCCGGTTTTCCGGCGGCGCACTTGCCAGCCGCACCGGGAGTCGGCAAAACCGCGGCATGCCCCCGGTACGTCAGGTCATTCTCGTGGTGGAGGACGAACAGGCCATCGCCGACACGATCGTCTATGCGTTGCGCACGGAAGGCTTCGAGCCGGTTTGGCGGACCACGGGTGGCGCGGCTTTGGAGGTGGTCCGGACACAAACCGTGGTGCTCGTGGTGCTGGATGTCGGCTTGCCCGACATGAGCGGCTTCGACGTTTGCCGGGAGTTGCAGAAGCGGGGGGCGCCGCCGGTGATTTTCCTGACCGCCCGCAGTGCCGAGGTGGATCGCATCGTGGGCCTGGAACTCGGGGCGGATGATTATCTGGCCAAGCCGTTCAGCCCGCGCGAGCTAACCGCCCGGGTCCGGGCGATTTTGCGCCGGGCGAACGGCCATGCCCAGGGCGTCGCGCCGGCGTCGCCGCAGCCGACCGGTCCGTGGGCCCATGACGAAGCCCGCTGCGTGATCCGTTACCGGAACCATGCCCTGGAGCTGACGCGCAACGAGTACCGGCTGCTGGTTGCCTTGCTGGAGGCGCCGGGCCGGGTCTTCAGCCGGGACCAGCTGATGGCGGCCGCGTGGGAAGATCCCGGCGCCGCGCTGGATCGCACGGTGGACGCCCACATCAAGACCCTGCGCGCCAAGCTGCGCGAGGCGGCGCCTGAGTCGGATCCGATCGTGACGCACCGGGGTCTGGGCTATTCGTTGCGCGAAGAATGAGAATTCGCACGGCCATCTTCGGCGTCTATGTTGTGGCCTCCGCGGTCGGCTTTGCCGGGGTGATGGGCCTGGTGCTGCGGGATGTGCGGCTGCGCTACGTGGAATCGATGCGGCGCACGCTGGGCGATACCGCCGCCTACCTGGCGGCCTTTGCCACGCCGGCCACTGAAGGCGACCGGTGGACAACCCGGCTCAAGGCGCTGCCCGCGCACGATGGGGTTTTGCGGGTGTTTGCCTGCGACCACGACGGTCGCGTGCTGTTTGACTCCGCGGGCCGGGACGAGGGACAACATTATGTCTGGACCATGACCGGCGGCGGCCGGGCGGCCTCCGAGAATTACACGGTGGTCAACGTCGCCGAGGTCGGCAACGAACTGCGCGTCGTGGCACCGGTGCGTCAGGCCGGCGAACTGCTTGGCTGGGTCGGCGTGGGTCGTCCGCTCGCATCGGTGACGGAAGGCGTGACGGCCGCGCGCTGGCGCCTCCTTTCGTACGCGGGGGCGATTGCGCTGGTGATGATCGTGGCCGGCTGGTGGATCGCGGCCCGGTTGACGCACTCGCTGGAGCGGCTGACGCTCTATGCCCGCAATGTGCGCGATGGCCGGCCGGCGGCGCCGCCGCGGTCGCGCGCGTTGGAGATCGCGGAACTGAGCCAGGCCTTTGAGGAGATGCGCGACACCCTGGAAGGGCGGCAGCACGTGGAGCGTTACACGCAGACGCTGGCGCATGAAGTGAAGGCACCGCTGGCCGCCATCCGGGGCGCGGCCGAATTGCTGGATGAAACGATGCCGCCGGAGGAACAGGCCCGTTTCCTGGCCAACATCCGGCAGGAATCGGCCCGGATCCAGCGCATCATCGAGCGTTTGCTGGAACTCTCCTCGCTGGAGGCGCGCAAGCAGCTGCGACAGACGGAGACCATCCCGGCCGCGCAGCTGGCCCAAGGGGCGATCGAGGTCGTGCGGTCTTCCGGCGATTCGCGCGGAGTGACCATCGAGCTGCACGAGACGGGCAGAGGCGTGGTCAGCGGGGAGACGGTGCTCCTGCGGGAAGCGCTGGTGAACCTGTTGCAGAACGCCGTGGAGTTTTCGCCGCAGAACGGTGTCGTCCGTCTGGCGGTCCAGGTCGAAAACGGTCGCGTCGCGTTCCGGGTGGAGGACCGCGGCCCGGGCGTGCCGGATTACGCCCTGGCGAAGGTGTTTGATCGTTTCTACTCGCTGCCGCGCCCAGGCACGGAGCGCAAGAGCACCGGACTGGGCCTCGCGCTCGTGCGGGAGATCGCTCACCTGCACGGCGGAGATGTCGCGCTGGAGAACCGTCCGGAAGGCGGCGCCCGGGCGGAGTTTTGGGTACCGGAGAGCTAACCACTAATGTCCACTAATATCTCACTAATCATGAGAAGCGGAGTCTTCGGGATAGGGTCATCAATTAGTGAGTCATTAGTGTGGATTAGTGGTTAACCAGTCTTTTTCCGGGCGATTTCATCGTCCTTTCATACGGACTTCACAGAGCGGTGGCAGAGTGAGGGCATGGAAAACGCACAACCTCCTCTCATCAATCCGCCGGCTCCGGCTCGGCGTCATACCGTTACCCTGAAACTGCTGTTCATCGCCGTGCTGGTGCTCGTGCTCCAGCTGCCGCTCGGACTCATCAACAACCTCCGTCAGGAACGCAGCGGCAACCGCGAGGCGGCCCATGCGCGCCAGCGGGGCGACGTGTCGGACGCATCCGTCGCGGTCGAGCCTGCCTATACGCCGGCCGTGGCGGCGGCCGAAGGGTACCGGATGGTCGAGCGGTCGCTGAAACACAGCGCGCTGGTGCTCACGCTGGTCTTTGCCGCCTTCTTTTTGTTCGAGACCCTCGCGGGCCTGCGGTTGCACGCCGTGCACTACGGTTTGGTCGGGGTGGCGCTTTGCCTCTTCTATCTCGCGCTGCTGGCCCTGGGCGAAGTGCTGCCGCCGGGTCAGGCCTACATCGGTGCGGCCTTGGCTTCGTCACTGCTCATCGTGTGCTATAGCATCTCGATTCTGCACAGCTACGTCCGGGCCGGTTCGATCGCAGCGTTGCTGGCCGTCGAGCACAGCGTGCTTTACGTCGTGTTGCGCATGGAGGACTACGCGCTCCTGGCGGGCACGGCCTCGCTGTTTGCGGTGCTGGCAGCGGTGATGTTCTTCACCCGCAATGTCGACTGGTTTGCCCAGGAGGCGGGCAAGCAGGAGGCCCGCGCATGAGCGCTCTCGTGTTCGCCGGCAGACTCACTCCGCCCTCAGGCGAGGGATAGGAGGTTGTGCAGCCCCCGGAATCGGATGGCGCCTCTCAAAAAGCCGCGCATCCGGTTCCGGGTGGTTTATCCCGTGAAGAAAATCTTCATTCAAAAGCATCCCACAATTTAGCGCTCGCCTGACAGAAGGACTTGAAATGCATTCAGGTCTCTGGGTCTGGGCCGCCTGGAAAATATTCCCCATATGACTGCTTGGAACGATTCGGCTCACGAGGCCCTTGCCCAGTATCTTGCTTCTCGCCATCCGACCTTTTTGGCCGGCGGAATTGATCCGCAGGCGGCCGCTGTTGCAGTGCGGCAGCGAATCAACGCCGAACTTACGAAGGAGGGAGTTCTTTTTGCCGGGGCTGATGATATCAAACGAGTCTTGCTCCGGATCGACGCGATCCAGCCAGACAGCGTGGAGAAAGTCCCCGTCCCGCCAAAACCTAAAACGGCCGCAAAGCCCGGCTGGGGGCTGGTCTTGTTGTGCAGCATTTTCGGCGTGGCGCTGCCGCTGATAACACTGGGGGTGGAGGTGTTCACGGGTATGTGTGCGGAGTTCTTTGATCCGATCCCGACTCCGTTGCACGTGGCCGCCATCGCTTTGGTGGGTGTGGCGAATTTGCTCGCGTTGAGAGGATTGTTCGCCGGGCCTGTGCAGGAAAGTGATTTCCGGTGGCTGGCGCATCTCAATGCCGCCGTCGCAGGTATCGCTGTTTTCTATAGTCTGTGGTTTGCCTTTCTGACCCCTTTCGCGCTGGTGGCGGTCATTTTCTTCGGGATCGGCCTCCTGCCGCTCTCGCCGTTGCTCTCGCTGATTGTGGCGTTGGTTCTTCGCCACCGGCTGCAACGCAAGGCGAAGATCCTAGGTCTGGCGCTACCTGGCATCTGGCTGGCTTTTTCAATCGGATTCGGCGGCTTGGTTGCGCTGGAGCTGCCAGGTCTATTGCAGGCGTGGGCCGTAAAGGCGATTGATTCTGAAAACGCTGTCGTACAAGACCGGGCTCTTTGGGTGTTGAGGAATGCGGTCAGTGAGACCCAGATTTTGAAAGGCTGTTACAACCGTCTCGATGGCGAGCGTGACACCGTTCACGCTTGGTTGTTCGGGCGGACGACGCTGGAAAGCCGGCAACGTGGTTTCTACCGTGTGACCGGTCGTGCGTTCAATCAGTTGCCGGCCCCAAGCCGAGGATGGGGATTTCCCGGCCGAGCTGGGACTCGAGATACCGAAGAATGGGTATGGGATGGCGGCCAGGGTGGCGACGGCGTGGGGCAGCGTCTGAAAGCCCTGTATCTTGCGCAGTCCCGGTTGGACGGTACCGTCGATGGTGATGCGGCCATGGGCTATCTCGAATGGACCATGGTTTTTCGCAATGACCACGAGTTTCAGCAGCGCGAGGCCCGGTTCTTGGTCCAGTTGCCTTCGGGCGCGGTGGTTTCGCGACTCACTCTGTGGATCAATGGCGAAGAGCGCGAAGCGGCCTTTGGCGGACGCAGTCAGGTGCGCGAGGCCTATCAGGCGGTTGTCAACCGGCGCCGTGACCCTGTGCTGGTGACGGCCAAGGGCCCCGACCGGGTTTTGGTGCAGTGCTTTCCGATCGAGCCCAAGGGCAGGGAGATGAAGATCCGGATTGGGATCACAATGCCGCTGGTACTGGATGGCGAGGAGGCGGCGCGTTTCGCCATGCCGCGAGTCATCGAACAGAATTTCTCACCTGCGAACAATCTGTCGCACGCCGTATGGATTGAATCATCCCAGGAGATATCATCCAAACAACCGGTCTACCGCTCTGCCACACCGCGCAGCGCCCGTCATGCCCTGCACGGGGAGCTCAGCCCGCTGGAATTCAATGCAGCTTCATCGGGTATGATGCTGAAGAGAAATGGCTCCGTAAAGGAATGCTGGACCCCGTATCCCTTGGAAGACGGAAGTGTCATCACGCAGGCCTATGTCCGGCAGCCGCCGCCGACCGGTCCCATTTCCATAGTGATCGATGGTTCTGCCTCGCTCGCTCCAATCGTCGAGGACATTGCCGACGAGTTGGCGCGACTGCCGGCTTTGATTCCTCTGACTTTAAGTATCGCGGGCGATGCGGTGCGGCTGTGTCGGGCGGAACAGCCACGAGAAGCGGCTGACTGGCTGCGCGCGCAGAAGTTCGTCGGCGGGCAGGACTCCTCAGCAGCTCTGCTGAACTCGGTGTCTGCTTTTGGAGATAAAGGCGGGACCGTGCTCTGGATCTGCGGTGCGCAGTCGGAGGCGTGGCAGAACACGGCGTTCTTGGAGCAAACCCTGGCCCGCCGCGCCGGCACAGTCAGACTATTTGCATTGTCGGCATTGCCCGGCCCGAATGTTCTTTTGGAAAAGCTTGGTGATTCGCCTGGCCTTTCGGTTTTGCCGCGCACGGGATATTTTAGGGAAGATTTGCTGCGAGCCTTGGATCAATTCCAAGGAGGATCTCTCATAGCGGAGCGAAAACGGGTTCCGGCCGAAATGAAAACAGGCACCGAGGTGTCGTCGCATCTGGCCCGGTTGTGGGCAGCCGATGAGGTGAATCGAATGTTGGCGGGCGGCCAAAGGAACCGAGAAGCGGCGGTGAAGCTTGCGGTCAAAATGCAATTGGTGACCGCGATGAGCGGGGCCGTGGTGCTGGAAAACCAGCAACAGTATGATGCAGCTGGTCTGAAGCCAGTGAATCCGAACTCGGTACCCAGCGTTCCAGAGACAGGGAGCACTCTGGCAGGGCTACTTTGTGCGCTCGCCGTATTGTTCGGTTTGGAGCGGCGTGTCCGCAAGGCACAATCAATTAGGTCGCGCGCATGAGTGATGTCTGCCTGAGACAATAAAACAGCGGCAGCGAACCGAAGACGCCGAACGAACAATCCACCAGGCGCCACGCAAACGGCACGCCCCGGACCTGGCCGGCGATCAGGGCGACGGGGATCACGGCGGCGCAGATGCAGAGGCCGGTCTTGAGGACCCAGTCACTGTCGAGCGGCTTGAACATTGGCCGGATGAAGAACGCCGCGCTCGCGAGGTGGCCGAAGGCGAGCCAGTCGGTGCCGTAGCCGAAGAAGGGGAACCTGGCGTAGGTCTGCTCCAGGCCGACGTGCACAAAGGCGATCCAGTGGGCGAGGCCGGTCAGCTCGGCGTAGCGGTTGGGGTCGTCGATCCCCATAATCTGCGTGAGCAGGCGGATTTCCGTGAGCAGGGGAAAGGCGGTCAGGCCGCTGAAAACCAAACCGGCGAGGAAGGCGGCAAGGGCGAGTCGGTAGCGCAGCAGGAGCGTGGGGTTCATGGGAGCCTCTCGATGTTGAGGATGGAGACGGGCGGGGTGAGCGTTTGACCTTCGGCCGGGGCCTGTTGGATGCGGCGCACGACATCCATGCCCTTGGTCACGCGGCCGAATGCGGCGAAGCCCTGGCCGTCGGGGTTGCGTTTGCCGCCAAAGTCCAACTCGGGCTGATCGCCGATGCAGATGAAGAAATCGGAGGTCGCCGTGTCGGGTCCGGCGCGGGCCATGGAGAGGGTGCCGTCGAGGTGGCGGAGTCCGGTGTCGCGGGTGCGCTCGAGCGGGAGGGCGGGCCAGTCTTTCTCGGCGAACTCCGGGCTAACGCCGCCCTGGATGACCGCGATCTTCACCGGGCTGACCGGCTGGTTGTCGGGAGTGATCTTGACGGTGCGGTGAAAGCGGCCGCCTGCGTAGCGTCCGGCATCCACATAGCGCAGGAAATTGGCCACCGTGGCGGGCGCCTCCGTCGCCTGGAGTTCGGCTTCGATCACGCCGAACCGCGTGTGGATCCTGATCTTCGGCCCCGCCGCGGGCATGCCGATGAGACCGCTGCCGCCGAGCACGATGAGCAGCAGCAGCCAGGCAGGGTGGAGTCTCATGGCGCTGAGCCTAGGGCAGTCGGCCTGGCGGGTGCAATCGCAGGATCGAGACGTCGCCAGACCGTGGCCTGACGCAACTGCACGACCTTTTCCCAGCGGCCGGGAAACTGGGAAAAGACGGCCGGTTCTTCCTGGATGTAGAGCGCGGCGTACAGCGGACGCCGGTTTTGCGCGAGCCAGTCCTCAAGACGCGCGCGGTCGTGCGGGCTCAGCGTGTGGGGGACGATGAAGGCGCGGGGAGAATAATGCAGCACGGCGCCCGACACCTGGTACGCGAGCAACACCGCGTCGTCGGGCAGTTCCTGCGCGATCCACTTTCCGGTCAGCGGGTACCCGCGGTCGTCGAGTTCCATCTTCGTGGCCCGCAACCCGTCGATCCAATACGCCATCCACCAGCCGCCGCCCAGAAGGAGAAGCGCCGCCAGCGGGATGCGCAGGATGTGGCCCCGGGCCATTTCTCCGGGAGCGGATCCGGCGGGCAACAGGCGCGAGGCGCGATGCCAGGTTGGGAGGGGCCGGCTTTGCAGTACGAGGGCGGCAGCGATGCCGAGGGCCGGCAGGGCCGGCAGCACAAAACGCAGGTACCACCACGTCTCATGGGTGCAGAAGTAGACCGAGTAGAGTCCGAACGGCAGCATCGCCCAGGTGACGAGAATCGCCTTGTTGCGAAGGGTAGCGGAGGTCCAGGGCAGGGCGACGGCGGCCAGAATGAGCGGGCTCGCCACAATCGGCACCCAATAGGCGTAGTGGGAAACCGTCGGCGCGAAGTAGGCGGTGGAGAACAACTCATCGACTGAGCCGTAGCCGCTGGTGATGGCCGAGCCGTAGAGCGCGTGGTTGTACCAAGCGAGCAGGAGCGCCCCGGGCAAGCCGCCGAGTCCGAAAGCGATCCACGGGCGCGGCCGCGCCGGCAACGCGATCAGCGCGGGCACCACGAGCAGCAGGTTGGTGGGCCGCACCAGTACCGCCACCGCCATGGCCGCCCCGGCGGCGACGGCCCACCCGGTGCCCCGCTCGGCCCGCCGGGCGCAGAGGATCAGGAGCAGGATCCAGACGGCCGCCGGCAGGTCGCTCATGGGAAAGGTGGAGAACATCACCGTCAGCGGTGAGAGGGCCCCGAGGATGGCGACACCGACACTCCAGTCCGGTCGGACCCCGAAGTCGCGGCTGACCAAGAACAGCAGGGCCGCGAAAACCAGGGCGGAGCCCACGCTCACGATCGTTGAGGCCGTGGCCAGCCCGGTGAGCCAACCGAGCAGCACCAGATGCAAAGGCAATCCGACCGGGTAGGTGGGGACCATGCCGGTACGCGTCACGTCGAGGCGGAAACCGAGGGGGACAAAGCTGTCCTTGACCAGCAGGTCGGCGGGAAACCCGGCGGGCATCCGCAGCGGCGTGTGCAGTTCTCCGGCCAGCAGCAACTGCGCGCTGTTCATGTAGCCCGAGGCGTCGGATCCGCCGGCGTAAGGTGCGTGGTACCAGGTCAGAAAAACCGCGTAGGCGACGGTCAGGACGGCAAGGGCGGAAGTATGGCGGCGGGTCAGCGTCATGCGGTCGTCGGAACAGGGGCGGAAAAGGTGCGGGATGGCCGCAAGCGGCGTCAGGCGGCGGTGAGCGTGAAGACGGTCACTTCCGGACGCACGTTGAAGCGCACGCGCAAGAGATGGCCGACGCCCCGGTTGATGTAAAGTTTGCGCCCGTCGCCGACCGAAAATTCGCCGGCGGTGTAACGGCGGTTGCGCACGGGCAGCAGGGGCGGAGGCAGGAACGGTGGCTTGCACTGGCCGCCATGCGTGTGTCCCGCGAGTATCCAGCCGCGGTAGCCGGACCAGCGTGGCAGGTCACAGGCGTCGGGATTGTGATTCAGCACGAGCGCGGGTTCGTCGGTGCGGAGGCCGGGCAAGATGCGCTCGGGCTGGAAACGCCGGCTCCACAAATCGTCGAGACCGATGAACTGGAGACCGGCGATGCGGACGGCCTGATTGCGCAATACCGTGCAGCCGGCGGTCGTCAGGAGACCGGCGACTTGCTGGGCGACTGCGGGTTCCGACCAGTTCTTGCCGTAGTCGTGATTGCCCAGGCAGGCGAAGCTCCCAAGCCGGCCGCGCGGATAGGCCGCGAGCACAGCGCGCGCCTGTGCGATGGTCCGGGGGCCTGCGTAAGTGATGACGTCGCCGGTGTGGACCACAAAGTCGGGAGCCAGTGCGCTGACGCGTTTGAACACATCGACCACATAATCGTCGTCCACTCGCGGACCGATGTGGGTGTCACTGAGTTGGACGAGGGTCTTGCCCACGAGGGCCGGCGGCAGATGGGCGATGGGCAGGTCGCGCCGCACAAACTCCACCCACGTCGGCTCGACGCGCCAAGTATAGAGAGCCGTCAGCACGGGCGCCGCGATGATCCCGGCGAGGAAGTGTCGCCGGGTCAGCAACTGGCTCATCGGAAGGGGAACGGGGGTCGGCGTTTCCGCCCTACAGCAGCGACTGCTGGTCGGTGGTGGCGGCTTTCAGGCCGATGGCACCGTAGCCCTTGGCGGTGAGGATGCGGCCCTGGGAGGTGCGGGCGAGGTAGCCTTCCTGGATCAGGAACGGTTCGTGCACTTCCTCCAGCGTCTCGGCTTCCTCGCCGACGGCGATGGCGATGGTGCCGAGGCCGACGGGGCCACCTTGGTAGTGTTCGGCCATCAGGCGGAGGACGCGCTTGTCCATCTCGTCGAGACCGGCGGCGTCGATCTCAAGCAGCTCGAGCGCGGCGGCGGCGACGGGCCGCGTGATCTTGCCCTGGGCTTTTTCCGAGGCGTAGTCGCGGACGAAATTGACGAGGTTGTTCGCGATGCGCGGCGTGCCGCGGGCGCGGGAGGCGATTTCCTGCGCGCCACCGGCGTCGAGCTCGACCTTGAGCAGGCCGCAGCTGCGGCGGACGATGCCCTCCAGCGTGTCACGCTGGTAGTAGTCGAGACGGGTGTTGAGCGTGAAGCGCGAGCGCAGCGGCGCGGTCAGCAGGCCGGAGCGGGTGGTGGCCCCGATGAGCGTGAACTTCGGGATCGAGAGTCGCACGCTGCGGGCGTTGGGGCCCTGGTCGATCATGATGTCCAGACGGAAGTCCTCCATCGCCGAGTAGAGGTATTCCTCGACGGTCTTCGGGATGCGGTGGATCTCGTCGATGAAAAGGATGTCGCCCTCCTCCATGTTGGTGAGGAGACCGGCGAGGTCGCCGGCTTTCTCGATCACCGGACCGGACGTGACGCGCACGTTGCGGCCGAGTTCGTGTCCGAGGATGAAGGCGAGGGTTGTCTTGCCCAGGCCGGGCGGTCCGGAAAGCAGGATGTGGTTCAAGGCCTCGCCGCGGCGCTTCGCGGCGCCGACCATGACCTGCAGGCGCTCGACGGTCTTGGCCTGGCCGGCGAAGTCGGCGAAAGAGAGCGGACGCAGCGCGGCCTCGACGGGCGAGACCGGCGAGGTCAGCGCCGTGGCGAGAAAGTCGGTGCCCTTGGCGGGTTTTTCGGGAGAAGGCATGAATAATTCCTACAAGGCAGTTACACAGAGAGCACAGAGCTCAAAACCACAGAGATGAGGGAGGCGGTGCAGCATAAGCGTATATGAATGGTAACGGATGCTCTGTGATCTCTGTGGAAACTCAGTGATCTCTGTGTCCCGGCTTGGTTCACTTCCATTCCACGTCGGCGCCGAGGCTGCGGAGGTTTTCGACGAAGTTGGGGTGGGCGCGCCTGATGGTGTCGGCGTTCTTCACGACGGATTTCCCCGGAATGCTGGCGGCGACCATGTAGAGGGCGACGGCGGCGCGGATGATGTAGGGGGCCTCGACGGTGGCGGGGCGCAGCGGCTTGGCGCCGAAGACGGTGATGCGGTGCGGGTCGCTGACGACGACGTGGGCGCCGAACTTGGCGAGCTCGGACATCCAGGTGAAGCCGCCTTCGTAGACCTTGTTCCAGTACATGGCGGCGCCTTCCGAGCGGACGCCGAGCGCGATCATGCAGGGCAGCAGGTCCACCGGGAAGTAGGGCCAGGGTGCGGCCTCGATCTTGGGGAGCAGATTGCTGGTGAACGGCTGTTCGACCACGAGCTTTTGCTGCCGGCGGACGATGGCCGTGTCGCCGCGGTGCTCGATCTTCACGCCGAGCTTGGCAAACGAGCGCGTGATCAGGTCGAAATGGTGGGGCAGGGAGTGCTTCACGCGCACCTCGCCGCCGGTGATGGCGCCGAGCGCAAGGAAGGTTACGATCTCGTGGTGGTCGGAGTTGATCGCGAACGAGCCGCCCTTGAGCGACTTCACGCCGGTGACGGTGAGCTGGCTGGTGCCGATGCCCGAGATTTTTGCCCCCATGGCGGCGAGCACCGTGCACAGGTCCTGCACATGCGGCTCGCTGGCGGCGTTGAGGAGGACGGACTGGCCCTCGGCGAGCACGGCGGCCATGACGAAGTTCTCCGTGGCAGTGACCGACATGTAGTCCGGCCAGTGGCGCGCCCCACGGAAACGGCCGGGGAGCGAGAGCGTGAGGTCGTCTCGATGCGAAGCGATCTTGGCGCCGAGCTTTTCCAGGATCTCGAGATGCGGATCGAGTTCGCGGATGCCGAGGGAGCAGCCCTTGGCGTTGGCGGGCAGGGCGAACTTCTTCATGCGCTGCAGCAAGGGCGCGAAGAGGAGCACGGCGGAACGCATGCCGGCCGGCAGTTCGCCGTTGAGGCGGCGCGCGTCGAAGCCGGAATGGTTGAGCGTCATCGTACCGGCGGCCCGGTCCCACGCGACGACCGAGCCCTGCTCGGTGAAAAAGTTCACCAGCTTCTCAACATCGGTGATGTTCGGGACATTGCTGAGCGTGACCTTGGCGTCCGTGAGCAGCGTGGCGCAGAGGATCGGCAGGACGGAGTTCTTGTTGCCCGACGGCGTGATGGTGCCGCTGAGGGGTTTGCCGCCGTGAATGATGAGATCGGCCATGGTGAAGCAGAGAGCTGGGAGCGAGGAGCCGGGAGCAGGAGTCCCGAAAAACAAAAAGGCGCCCGCGGGAAGCGGACGCCTTGAATCGATTCGCGCCCGGGGCGCGGAGCAAGGTTTAAGTGGATCAGATGCCGCCCTGGCTGCTGCCGCGTTCATCGCGGCCACCGCCACTGCGACCCCGGCCACCGCGGCCGCGGCCACCACCACCGCCGCCCTGGCCGCCGCGATTGCGGCCGCCACGGTGACGACGCTGACCGCCGCCTTCGCGACGGGGCTCGCCGGGACTGGATTCAGTCGCGGCGGCTTCGGGGGCCGGAGAGCCGCCGAAGAGCGATTTGAGCCAGCCGACGAAGCCGCCGGATTTGGCGGGCGCGGCCGCGGCCGGCGCGGAAGCGCGCGGAGACTCGGCGCTGCGCGGCGTGCTGCTGTCCTCGGAGGAACGGCGCTCGCGGGGAGCGCCACCCCAGTTGCGGGGCGTGGGCACGAAGGTGACACCGGGGCGCACGTACAGGAATTTTTCCGGAATGGTCGAGGTGTCGACCGCTTCCTCAGCGGGCGCCTCGGAACGTTCCTCGCGGCGCGGGCGTTCGGTGCGGCTGTCGCGACCGGGACGGAAACCCTCGCTCTCCCAGGTCTGGGCGGGCGTGGACTTCTGTTCGGCGGGGGGAAGGATGTTCAGTTCGCGGGTGACTTCCTCGGCCTCAGGCGCCGCAGGGGCGGCCGGAGCGGGGGAAACGACGGGCGCCGCCGCCACGGGGGCGGGAGCGGGCGCAGGAGCGGCGGCGGCCGGCTCGGGGGCCGGGGCTGCGGGTTCAGGGTTGGCCGGAGCGAACGGGTTGACGTATTCGCGGGGAGCACTGACGACCTCGATGGCGGTGGGCTTGTAGTCGCTGGGGGCGGCATCAGCGGAGGCGGCGGGGCCGGAGCTGGGACGTTTGCCGCGGGCCAGGCCCGAGCCGCGGGTGGAGCCGAATGAGGGGAACGCGGCGTCGGGCGCCGGGCTGGTCGCGGAGGCTTCGGCAGGAGCTCCGGACGATTCTGTGGATGACATGTCTATGTTGTTGGTTGTGAATGCGCCTGCCGGAATGGCGGCGCGTGTTTCTGCCAGCCGGAGCTCGGGTAATCGTGCTCTCGCCCCGCGATTGCGCTTGGGGCGGACGGCGGCATGAAGGCCCCAAAGTCCGCCAACCTCCCTCTGAGGGCAACGTTATTTTTCCCGGGCGCCGGGCTTGCCAGAGGGAAACCGCCCTCCCAAGCTCCCCCGCCATGGACAAACTAGAGGAGATCTTTCGTATGCAAGATGCGCTGAATAAGCGCATTGGAGTGAATCTGCCCCCGCCCTCCGACGAGGAAAAGGCGAAGTGGATCCTGAACTATACCCGGGCCATGCAGCAGGAGACGGCCGAGCTGATCGACAGCGTGCCGTGGAAATGGTGGGCCAAATACCAGAAGTTCGACGAGCAGAACGCCAAGGTCGAGGTCGTGGACCTCTTTCACTTTCTCGTGTCACTCGCGCAGACCCTCGGCATGACGCCCGACGATGTCTACCAAGCCTATCTCAAGAAGAACGCCGTCAATCACCAGCGCCAGGAAAGCGGCTACGTGAAGAAGGACGAGGACGACTCGAAGCACATCTGAGCGGCGCGCGGGCGCGCCGCTCAAGGATCAAGTTTCAAGGTCCAAGTAACAAGCATGGGTGCTGGGCTCCGGCTCTTGGCCCTTGATCCGTGCTACTTGAGCCTTCGCCGACTGGAGCGGCGTCAAATTACTGCCACAAAGCTTCCGTGGAAATCCACCGCGGGGCGACCGTGGGTGCCTTCGATCACGGAGGAAAGTTCCATGCGGGCTTTCTTGAAGCGGCGCAGTTCGTTGATGAAGGATTCGGCGAGGCCCGGGGGCGGGCGCAGGCAGCTGGCGCGAAAGGTGCCGCGCACCGGCTGGCGGTAGCTGGCGTGACTCGTCTTGACCACCACGTGGCCGTCCACCCCGTTCTCCACGAGGAGCGTCCAGAGCGCGGCGTAGCAGGCGAGCGTCGGCAGCGTGTGCAGGGCGCCGCCGAAGACGCTGCCCAGATGGTTGACGTTGGGGGCGAGGGGCGCCTCGAGGATCAGCCGGCGCGGCCCGGTCTCGATCACCCTGACTCCCATGGCCTGGGTGAGGGGGATTTTCTCGTGAAGAAACTTTTCCAGCTCGGCCGGGGCCATGCTGGCGGGAACGGTGTCGCTCATGCGAACCTTGGGTAAGGCACAAGCCGACCTTCGCCAAGGCAGATATGCCCGCCCGCGGGGGCCGGGTTGTTGGATGAGGCATTGGCGAGTGTTGCCATGAGGCCGCAAGCGGGCTTTGCTCGGGCATGCTCTGGAAGATTCGCAAACGGAAGAAAGACAAGACGCGCCAGCGCGTCATCATCGCGGCCGGTGTGCTGCTCGCTTATACCCTGATCGGATTTTTCGGACTGCCCCCGATCATCAAGTCGCAGCTGGAAAAGCGCGCGAGCGCGGCCCTGGGGCGCGCAGTCACGGTGGGGGAGGTGCGTTTCAATCCCTACGCCGCGTCGCTCACCCTGGAGCGCCTGGATGTGCGCCTGAAGGACGGCCCAGGCTCGTTCCTGGGCTGGGATCGCCTCTATGTGAACTTGGAGCCGATCGGCTCCCTCTTTGGGTCCTGGAAAATGGGCGCGGTGGAACTGGACGGGTTTCACGTGGCCGCGGTCTTGAAGAAAGACGGCAGTTTCAACTTCACTGACATCATCGACCGCCTCAACGCCACCGCGGCTCCCGCTTCAGCCGGCCCGGCCAAGCCGGCGCGTCCGCTGCGTATCGGCAGCCTCAAGGTGCAGGGCGCGCGCGTCGACTTTTCCGACGAGACGCATCCGCGGCTATTTGCGACCACGATCGGTCCGGTCAGCTTCGGGCTGACGGAATTCCACACGGCGGTGGCGCAGGGTGCGCCGTATCATTTTGAAGCGATCACCGAGGTGGGCGAGAAACTGACCTGGACCGGGACGCTGAGTGCCGCGCCCGTGGCTTCAGCGGGTGAGTTGAAGCTGGAGGGGATTCTGCTGTCCAAGTACGCGCCTTACTATGCCGAGCGCATGCGCGCCGAGGTCACCGAGGGCAAGCTGTCGGTGCAGGGCCGTTATGAAATCAACCTGACGGAGGGCCAGCGGGTGATGAAACTGCAGGATGGCATGATCCAGCTGCGCGGCCTGAAGCTGCTGGAACCGGCCACCAAGGCCGCCGTCGTGGACCTGCCGTCGCTGGATGTCACCGGCATCAATGCGGATGCCCTCACGCTGAAGGCCACGGTGAACACGGTGGCGTTGACCGGTGGACAGCTGCAGGTGCGACGCGAGAAAGACGGTTCGATCAATTTGCTGAACCTGCTGCAGACGACGGCCGCAGCCGCTCCCGCGGTGACCGCGCCCGCGTCCGCGCCGCCTGCGTCGGTTGCGGGGCCCGACTTCCTGATCGCGGAGGTCAAGGCCCAGGGTCTGGCGCTGCAGTTCAATGATCTCGCCGCCCCGCGCCCCGCGCAACTCGGGTTCACCGACCTGCAACTCTCGTTGAAGCAGGTCACGCTCGCGGACGGTGCGGTGATGCCGGTGAATCTGGCCCTGAACTGGGCGCCCCAAGGCTCGGTCAAGGTCGCGGGCACCGTGTCGATCCGGCCGGATCTGAAAGCCGACCTGCAGGCCGATGCAGCCACGCTCTCCCTGTTGCCACTCAGTCCTTACCTGGAGGAGTTCGTCAACGCGCGCATCACGAAAGGCAGTGTCACCACCAGCGGCGCGGTGCATCTGGCCACCGTTGCCGGCTCCCCGGCCGTGGCCTTCGAGGGCGGCGTCACGCTCGACCAGCTGGCCCTCGTGGACGGCCAGAATAATGAGGAGCTGGCGGGTTTCGCGACGCTGGCGCTCAACGGACTCAAGGTTGCCGCCGGTCAGGAGATCGCCGTCAGTCTCGACGTGGTTGACGTCAAGGCGCCCTTTGCCCGGATGCTGATGAGCAAGGACGGCACGCTCAACCTGTCTACCCTGGCCAAGACGACCACCGCACCCGCGGCCGCGCCGCTGGTTGTGCCCGGGTCCGCCGCGGCCGCGGCGCCGGGGCCCAAGATCACGATCGCGAAGGTGGTCATCGAAAACGGCGACTTCACTTTTGCCGATCATTCGCTGGAGCCCGCGGTGCGGATGGGGATCAACCAGTTTGGCGGCACGATTGCGGGCCTCTCGTCGGAAAACACCGCGCGCGCCGAGGTCGACCTGAAGGCCATGGTCAACGGCGCCGGGCCCGTGGCCATCACGGGTCAGCTCGATCCGCTCGGGGCCAGGAAGTTCATCGACCTGAAGGTCGACTGTAAGAACGTCGATCTGCTGCCGCTCAGCGCGTACAGCGGGAAGTACGCCGGCTACGCCCTCGCGCGCGGACAGCTCAATCTCGACGTCAAGGCGAAGCTCGATGACAAGAAACTGGACGCGAACAATGTGATCACGCTGAACCAGTTCACCTTCGGCGCGCCGGTGGAGAGTCCGGACGCCACCAAGCTCCCCGTGCGACTCGGCGTCGCCCTGCTCAAGGACATGAACGGCCAGATTGTCATCGATGTGCCGATGGAAGGAAACATCGACGACCCCAGCCTGCGCATCGGCAAGGTCGTGGTGCGGGTGATCGTGAACATCCTGACGAAGGCGGCGGTGTCGCCCTTTGCCCTGCTCGGATCCATGTTCGGTGGCGGCGGGGACGAGCTGGCCTTCCAGCAATTTGTCCCCGGGCAGAGCGCCCTGCAGGAATCGGAGTCGGCCAAGCTGGCCACCATGGTGAAAGCGCTCACGAACCGGCCGGGTCTCAGCCTGGGCATCGAGGGCAGCTACGACGTTCTGGCCGACACGCAGGCGCTCAAGGAGCAGAAGTTCGCCGATGCGGTCCGCAAGACGATCTGGGAGGAGCGGCATGCGATCGACCCCAACATTGCGCCGCCCGACCAGCTCGTCATCTCGCCCGAGGCGCACGCCGTGATGGTGAAAAAACTTTTCGACCAGGTCTTCCCTCCGGGGACCCCGCAGGGCGCCCCGCTGCCGTCAAAGCCCGTGGCGTCCGTGTCCGCTCCCGAGCCGGTCTCCGAGCCGTCGCCAGCCGCCAAGAAGTCGCTGCTGGACCGCTTGCTGACGCTGTTCGGTCTCCTGGGTGAAAGATCGAAGCCCGCCCCCGCGCCCGCCCCCGAGCCGGTGGCGCCGGTGGCGCTGCCGATGGCCCCGGCGGAAGCCACGGAGGTGGCCATGCCCACGCTCGAGGAAATGACCGGGAAACTGATCGCGGCCGTCAAGCTGACGGATGACGATCTCCGCGCGCTCGCCGAGGCCCGGGCCCAACGGGTGCGCGATTACTTCCTGAACGAAGGCAAGATCGCCGCCGACCGGCTGTTCCTGTCAACCGGCGACACCGCCGCAAAGGAGAACAAAGGGGCCCGCGTTTTCCTGACGCTGCAGTGAGGCTTGAGGTCACCACGAAATACACGAATCACACGAAAGCAGAAACAAACCCGATCCTTGATTATCCACTAAGCATGGGATCAATGCATTAGAAACTGTGGGAGCGAGCTTGCTCGCGACATTCAAGCCCTGAGTCGCGGGCAAGCTCGCTCCGCCACTACCATCACCGCACGCGTACCCTTTTCTCCTCAGCGCGGGGCTTCAAATGGATGGTTCCGGCTAAGGTAACGGGACCGGCCCCTCATGATTAGTGAGACCCAGTGGCCATGAGTGGCTCAATCCGATTGGGGTTGGGTGCAGGCTTTAGCCGTGCACAGCCGGGTGATCCGTGGTTAAGCATTTGGCATGGATTGTCGTCCGCACTGCGGCGCGTGTTGCATCGCGCCTTCGATCACGTCGCCAATTCCCGGGATGCCGCATGGCAAGCCGGCGGGGATACCGTGCGTGCAGTTGCTGCCAGACATGCGCTGTGCGATCTTCGGCCAGCCGGAGCGGCCGGCGTTCTGCGTCAGCCTGCGGCCGAGCGAGGAGATGTGTGGCGGCTCCCGGGACGCGGCGCTGGCCCATCTGGCCGGACTTGAACTCGCGACCAGGCCGGAACCATCCAAACCGGCTTAACCACCGATTTCTCCGCTCGGCACTGATCAAGCCATTGAAGCAGTCGGGCTCGGTCGTGGCGGTTCATCGAGCAGCGAACCATGGAATCGAAATTCCTCAGCCCCGAGAGACACGCTTGAGGATTTTCGTTAGTCGCGACGCTGCGCTCAGGGGTAGGGCCGGTCTTCGACCGGCCGCCTTCGCACGAAAAGGAAGAGGCCAGTCGGAGACTGGCCCTACTTACGCTCCGTCACTCCTCAGCGTAACACTCGATGACTGCACGAACTCTCCCCAATCGAAACGATTCTCCCAAAGACTTAGCCTGAGCGTTAGTCCGGCGGGATCTTGACAACGCGTTGCGGTGAAAAAATCCTGAGACCATGCGAACCAAGCATCGGTGGCGTGGCTGGAAAGTCCTGCTCTTCACCGGCTGGTTGCTGTCCGGGGTGGCAAGGGCCGGGGAAACGGCGGAGCCGGCATCCGTCACTGCGGAAAACTGGGCCCGGCTGCGCGACGAGACTTTCGAGACGGTGTGGAGCACGATCAACGCGGCCTATTACGATGCGACCTTTGGCGGGGTCGATTGGGTGGCCGTCCGGGATCGCTACCGGCTACAGCTGCCGGCGGTGACGGATCAGCCGGGATTGCGCCGGCTGCTCACGGCGATGCTGGCCGAGTTGAAGCGCAGTCATTTCGCCATCATGTCCCGGGAGGCGGCGGTGTTCACGCCGGCCGAGCGCGTGCGGATCGGCACGACCGGTCTGCGGGTGGCTTATGTGGAAAATGTCGTGGCTTTGACCGGCGTCGCGCCGGATTCCCCGGCGGCCGCGGCCGGGTTGCACCCGGGAGAAACCATCGTGGAACTGGACGGTTTGAAACTCGACGAGCTCGATCGGTACCTGCGGGAGACCGGGATCGAGCCGGCCCGGTGCGGCCTCTGGCTTATGCAACTGGCGGAAAGCCGCCTGCGCGGACCGGTGGGCTCGAACGTCAGCCTCACGGTGCGGGATGGCGCCGGCGTCACGAGGGATGTGCGCCTGACCTGCGCCGCCCACGAGGGGGTCTGGTCGGAGCCGATGGGTGATTTTCCCAGCGTGCCCGTGGAATGCGACATTCGCCAGATCGAGCCGGGTATCGCCTGGCTGCGTTTCAATGTCTTTGCCCGCCAGGCCATGAAGGATATCCGGAAGCTCCTGACCGGGATGCCGGCGGACGGCGGACTTATTCTCGACCTGCGGGGCAACCCGGGCGGCGTCACCGTGATGGCGCCGGGCATCAGCGGTTGGCTGAGCGACCATGCCTTTTCGCTCGGGACGATGCATCTGCGGCAGGGGCATCTCGGCTTTGAGGTGGCGCCGCAGGCGCACGCGTTTCTGGGGCCGGTGGCGGTGCTGATCGACCGCGGATCCGCGTCAACCAGCGAGATCATGGCGGCGGGTTTGCAGGAGGCGGGTCGGGTGCGGGTCTTTGGCGAGAACAGTCCGGGCGCCGCCTTGCCGTCCCTGTTCAAGGCCTTGCCGACCGGTGACCTGTTGCAGTATGCCATCGCCGACATGCAGACTCCCGCAGGCCGGCTGATCGAAGGAAACGGAGTGACCCCCGATGAGGCCGTGTCCCTTTCCCTGGCCGACCTTGCCGCGGGGCGCGACCCGGTCGTTGATGCGGCGCGGCGGTGGTTGGCCTCGCAGCGACCGGCCGCCAAAGCGCAGCCCAGCCAGCCATGAGGTTGTCCAGACAGGGAGCATGCAGACTGGGGTCCTGGTGCCTGGCCGCGTGGCTGGTGCTGGTGACGGCCGCGGTGCCCGCGGCGGCGGCGGAGCCCCGGCCGGATGAGGAAGGGGCGCGGCTCGTGTTGAACCGTTGGATCGAGGCCCTCGGCGGACCCAATGCCCTGCTGGATCTCCACTCGGCGGACTATGTGTGCCAGATCAGGTTTGGAAACGACCGTCCGCCGATCCCCACCTACATCCGCGCGACGGCCAGCGGCCTGTATCGCTACGACTACACGTTGCCTGAATACGGATTGCTGGTCCAGGCCTTCGACGGCCAATCCGCCTGGCAGCAGAACGAGAAACTCGGATTTGGACCGCTGTCCCTCGGGGAACACTTCGAGAACCTGGCGGGGGCCGACTTCCGCGAACCGATGCGGATCGGCTCACGCTACCCGCACCGCCGGCGTTTGCCGGATGAAACGGTGAACGGCCGGAAGCTGCAGGTCGTGGAGATGGGCCTGCGGGACGGGTGGAAGGCGCGGTGGTACTTTGATCCCGAGACCGGCCTGCGCGTGCGGATCGCGGCGCAAGTGGGCGCCAGCCCCATGGTGATCGAGTTCTCCGAATTTCGGCGCGTGCACGGCGTGCGCGAGCCGTACCGCATCGTGCGGACGATGGGTGCCTCCACGATGGAGATCGTGCGGAAGTCCATTCTCTACAACGAACCGAGCGAGCCCCTGTTGTTCTCCCCGTCGAACTCGCGGCTCCAGGATCACAACCTCATCGAGGCGGTGCTGCGGGACAACGACACGATCATGGGCAACTCCACGCTCGCCGACATCAGCACCGTGGTCATCAAGACAGTTTCGTTGAACACGAGCGCCGGGGTCCGGACGACCAGCACCACCTACAAGAAGCGTCCCAACCTGATGGTGCGGCGGCAGGAAACACCCGGCTTCGGCATCGAGTGGCAGGGCTTTGACGGGAAGATCGGCTGGGTGAGCAACGAGCTGCAGGGCTTCCGCACGATGCAGGGGGCCGAACTGCTGCAGACGATGTCCGGCGCCGATCTGGACGAGCCCCTGCGGCTGCGGCAGATGAGCAGCCTGCGACGCTACCTCGGGGAAACCAAGGAGGCGGGCCGGACGCTGGTGGGGATCGCGATGGCGACCGCGCAGGGACCGATCGGCAATTTCTACTATGATCAGAAGACGGCGCTGCTGGCCCGCCTGGAAACCTTTGTGCAGGCCGGCGCGAGCGGCCAGCTGAAGGTGGTGGCCGACTTTGCCGACTACCGGCAGGTGGGCGGCATCAAGGTGGCCTTCAAGGTCACGCTCACGAACCCGGCCATCTGTATCGTCACCGACGTGGAATCGGTCGATTTCAACGAGCCGCTGGAGGACGCCTTTTTCGAGCCGAGAAGGGAGCTGTGACCGAAGATACAGGACGGGTTGCGCCAGAGACCTAATTGCCTTCTTGGCATCTATCTGCTGTCCACTGTCCGTCAAATCAGGGCAACCCTAGTATGGCTCCTTAATATCGCCCCGGCTATCGGTTACCTCCGTTTCCTCGTGTTCAAAATCAGGTTTCCGTGTATTCCGTGTGTTCTGTGGTGATCAAATCTCTGCTTGCAGGGACGAGAGCCCTCCAGGGGACAAGGCCCGGCGCGTCGGGAGACACGCCCTCCAGGGTTCGTTCGCGTAATTCGCGCGGGGGCGAACGCCGTGTCCGCCGGGCGGGGCTTGGTTCGTTCTCCCCTCTTACTCGTTCTCTTGGGTCGGGCGGGGTTGCGCGTCGCGATGGAAGCGAATGAGAATGAGTAGGAGAAAGATTTTGGTTAGTGGCCCGCGTCTAGGTCGCCGGGTTTGAGGAGGGGGGCGAAGAGGGCTTTGTTGCTGCCTTTCATGTAGGCTTCCTTGGCTTCGACGGTGCCGTCCTTCACGCGGGCCATGAGGCTGTTGTCCATTGTGATCATGCCCTCGGACGAGCCGCTCTCGATGATGCCGCGGATGTTGGCGATCTGGCCGGAGCGGATGGTGTTGGGCAGGGCTTCGTGCTGGAGCAGAATCTCGTGCACGGCGACGCGGCCCTTGGGGACCTTTTTGCAGAGCAGCTGGGCGACGACGCCGGCGAGGCAGCCGGCTAGCATGACGCGCACCTGGTTTTGTTCCTCGGCGGGAAAGGTGTTGATGATGCGGTCGACCGTCTTGGGCGCGTTGTTCGTGTGAAGCGTGCCGAAGACGAGCATGCCCATCGAGGCGCAGGAGAGCGCGAGCTTGATGGTCTCCATTTCGCGCATTTCGCCGAGGAGGAGGATGTCGGGGTCGTGGCGCATGGCGCCCTTGAGCGCGGCGCCGAAGGTCTCGGTGTGCTCGCCGACCTCGCGGTGCACGATGGTGGACTTCTTGCAGGGGTGGACGAACTCGATCGGGTCCTCGATGGTGATGATGTGCCGGGCGAGGTTGTCGTTGATGTAGTCGATCATCGCCGCAAGCGTGGTCGACTTGCCGGAGCCGGTCGGGCCGGTCACGACGACCAGACCCTGGTCGAGGTGGCAGAGTTTTTTCAGCGCCGCGGGCAGGTTGAGTTGATCGAAGGAAAGGATCTTGGCGGGAATCTGGCGGAGGACGGCCGCCTGGCCCCAGTGGTTGTAGAGGTAGTTGGCGCGGAAGCGGGCGAGGCCGGGCACCTCGTGAGCCAGATCGAGGTCCTTCTTCTCCAGGAATTCGTGCCAGCGCTTTTCCGGGCAGATTTCCTTGAGCAGGGCTTCCATCTGCTGGCCGTCAAGCGGGGCGTCGCCGATGGGCTGGAGCGAACCGGAAATGCGGGACTTCGGCGGCAGGCCGACGGTCAGGTGCAGGTCGGAACCGCCCTTGTCGAGCATGGTGCGGAGGAGTGCGTCGATGGCGGCCATGGGGGGATGAGCGGGGAGCGTGGAGCGGAGAGCAGGGAGCAGGGAAGAGTGAGCGGTGAGCAGTGAGCGGTGAGCAGGGAAGAGTGAGCGGTGAGCGGTGAGCAGGGAAGAGTGAGCGGTGAGCAGTGAGCGGTGAGCAGTGAGCGGTGAGCAGTGAGCGGGGAGCGGATGGGGGAGGTCAGGGCTTGCCGGTGGGTGGGGTGCTGGGAGGGGAGGCGGGGTCGATTTTTTGCCGGACGTTGCGGGTGGTGACGTTGGCGAGGGCGGTCTCCTTGGTGATCTTCTTCTGCTGGTACAGCTCGAGGACGACGTTTTCCATGAGGCACATGCCTTCCTTGACGCCGGTCTCCATGGTGTTGCGGAGTCCCGAGGTCTTGCCGTCGCGGATCAGGGCCTGGATCGCGGTGTTGGACACCATGATCTCGCAGGCGACCACGAGGCCGCCGCCGGTGGCGGGGAGGAGGCGCTGACACAGCACACCGCGGAGGGATTCGGCCACGCTGGCGCGGATCTGCGTCTGCTGGGCGGGCGGGAAGACGTCGAGGAGGCGGTTAAGCGTCGTGGCGGCGTCGCTCGTGTGCATCGTGCCGATGACGAGATGGCCCGTCTCGGAGGCGCTGATGGCCATCTCGATGGTTTCCAGGTCGCGGAGTTCGCCGATGACGATGACGTCGGGGTCCTCGCGGAGGGCGCCCTTGAGGGCGGAGAAAAAGGACTTCGTGTGCGGGCCGACCTCGCGCTGGGTGACGTTGCAACCCTTCGGGATCTGCACGACCTCGATGGGGTCCTCGACGGTGATGATGTGATCCTCGCGCTGTTCGTTGAGTTCGGCGACCATGGCGGCGAGCGTGGTGGTCTTGCCGGCGCCGACCGGGCCGGTGATCAGAATCAGGCCGTTATGGTAGGAGAGGAGCTTGCGGATCGCATCGAGGTTGCGGAGGCCGAGGTTGTCGAGCTTGGGGATGCCGGCGGGGACCATGCGGTACGAGCCGGAGGGGCCGCCCTTGTGGACCATCAGGTTGACGCGGTAGCGGTGGGTGGCGTCGAGGGCGAGCGCGAGGTCGTAGTCGCGGCGTTCCAGGAAGATGTTCTTCTGGTGCTCGGCGAGCAGCACGGTGTTGAGGCGCAGGGATTCGTCCTCCTTCAGGACGTGCTCGGTGATCGGCGTGAGGGAGCGGTGCTTGCGCACGAAGGGGCGGGAGCCGGCGGAGAGGTGCAGGTCGCTGGCGCCGTATTTGCCCGTGTCGATGAGCAGCTGGCGCATGGCGGCGGCGAGCGCCTGATCGTCGAGGCTGGCGATCTGGGCGAACGGAAACTGGGGAACACCCGCGGCGGGGGCCTTTGCGGCCACGGGCATGGGTGGCGTGGAATCGTCGTCGTGCAGCGGGTTGCTCGCGGGGGCGCCGCCCGGCGCCTTGGTCATGGCCAGGCCGGCGACGGTCTCGAGTTTCTCGACGTCGTGCACCACGCCGTCGTCGATGAGCTTCTGGGCGAAGTCCATGAGCACGCCGTCGGGACCGACCGCCTTCAGTGTGGCGAGGGCCTGCTCCCGCGAGAATAATTTCTGATCAAGCCCGAGGCGGATGAGCCAGAGAATCTCGTTGTTCATGCCGTGGAATGGGCGGAATGCTTTGCAGGAGCGGGACATTGGCAAGGCTGGACTGAGGCAGGCGGGCATTGTGACGCGATTGACAAGGAGGCGACCGGTCGCCTCCGGTCAGCCGCTCTGTCCACCTCGGACGGGATAAAGGCCGACGAAGGCTTTGTTCTTCCTGGGGTTCATGCCCGGAGTGAGCGCTGGCTTGGATGGGCTGGTCTTCAGATCAGCCGCGGCCGGTCGGGAGACCGGCCCTCCAATTGAATGATTGCGGCGCGAGCGAGCTCGCCTGCGACAAGCGACGTCCGGAGTCGCGAGCGAGCTCGCTCCCACAAGTGATGAGACTGTTTTCGGTAATACCCCGGAGTTGGGTCCGATTGGATGGAGATGCAGGGCTGGTCTTCAGATCAGCCGCGGCCGGTCTTCAGACCGGCCCTCCAATTGAATGATTACGGTGCGAGCGAGTTCGCCCGCGATAAGCGACGTCCGGAGTCGCGAGCGACCTCGTCCGCGACGGTTTTTGGGAAAGGCTTCGGATCTTGTTCAGCGGATATCTCCTTTCCCGACTCGTTGCCCGTTTGACGAAAGGCCCGCACCGGTGCTAAGCTTGGCGCCGTATCGTTGCGTCATTGCCCATTCATCGTTTCGGTCATGACGCCCCTTTCGTCAGTTTCCCGTCCTTCCGCTTCCACTTAAACCATACCCCAAGTCCTCACTCAGCAACACTCCCTAGGAGAAACCATCTATGTCCACCGAAGCCAAATGCCCTTTCAACCACGGCGCCGCCATCGCCAAGCCAACCACCAATTCCGACTGGTGGCCGAATCAGCTGAAGCTGGAGCTGCTCCAGCAGCACTCGTCGAAGACCGATCCCATGGGCAAGGACTTCGACTATGCGAAGGAGTTCAAGAGCCTCGATCTCGCCGCAGTGAAGAAGGACCTCGCGGCGCTCATGACCGACTCGCAGGACTGGTGGCCGGCGGACTTCGGGCATTACGGGCCGTTGTTTGTCCGCATGGCCTGGCACAGCGCCGGCACCTATCGCACCGGTGACGGCCGCGGCGGTGGTGGCCGGGGTCAGCAACGCTTTTCCCCGCTCAACAGCTGGCCGGACAACGTCAGTCTGGACAAGGCGCGCCGTCTGCTGTGGCCGATCAAGCAGAAGTATGGCCGCAAGATTTCATGGGCCGACCTGATGATTCTCACGGGCAACGTCGCCCTGGAGACGATGGGATTCAAAACCTTTGGTTTCGCCGGCGGCCGGGCGGATGTCTGGGAGCCGGATCAGGACGTCTATTGGGGCACCGAGAAGAAGTGGTTGGATGACCAGCGCTACACCGGCGACCGCGATCTCGAGGATCCGCTCGCGGCGGTGCAGATGGGTCTGATCTACGTCAATCCCGAGGGCCCGAACGGCAATCCCGACCCGCTCGCCGCGGCCAAGGATATCCGCGAGACCTTTGCGCGCATGGCGATGAACGACGAGGAGACGGTGGCCCTGATCGCCGGCGGCCACACCTTTGGCAAGACCCACGGCGCCGCTCCGGCCACCCATGTCGGCACCGAGCCGGAAGCAGCCGGTCTCGAAGCCCAAGGCTTTGGCTGGAAGAACAGTTTCGGCACCGGCAAGGGCGCGGACACGATCACCAGCGGACTCGAGGTGACCTGGACCACGACGCCGACGCAGTGGAGCAACAACTTCTTCGAAAACCTCTTTGGCTACGAGTGGGAGCTCACCAAGAGCCCCGCCGGGGCGCACCAGTGGACGCCGAAGAACGGCGCCGGCGCCGGGACCGTGCCGCATGCGCACGACGCAACCCAGCGCATCGCTCCCTCAATGCTGACCACCGACCTCTCCCTGCGGTTTGACCCGGTCTACGAGAAAATTTCCCGACGCTTCTGGAAGAACCCGAAGCAGTTTGCCGACGCGTTTGCCCGCGCTTGGTTCAAGCTCACGCACCGTGACATGGGCCCGCGCTCACGTTACCTCGGGCCGGAAGTCCCGAAGACCGAGCTCCTCTGGCAGGACCCGATTCCGGCGGTGAACCACAAGCTGGTGGGCGAAAAGGAAATCGCGGCCTTGAAGGCCAAGATCGCCGCCTCCGGCCTGACGATCCCGCAGCTCGTGTCGACCGCCTGGGCGGCCGCGTCCACGTTCCGCGGCTCCGACATGCGCGGTGGTGCGAACGGCGCGCGCATCCGCCTCGCGCCCCAGAAGGACTGGGAAGTGAACCAGCCGAAGCAGCTGGCGAAGGTGCTGAAGACCCTTGGAGCCATCCAGAGCGCCTTCAACAAGACGGCCAAGGGCGGCAAGAAGGTCTCGTTGGCGGACCTGATCGTTCTCGCGGGCGGCGTCGGCGTCGAACTCGCCGCGAAAAAGGCCGGCCAGACCATCAAGGTCCCCTTCACCCCGGGACGCATGGACGCCTCGCAGAAGCAGACCGATGTCGAGTCCTTTGCCGTGCTCGAGCCCATCGCGGACGGGTTCCGCAATTACCAGAAGGGTCGCTATCGCATCCCGGCGGAGGCCCTGTTGGTCGACAAGGCGCAACTGCTGACCCTGACCGCACCCGAGATGACGGTGCTGGTCGGCGGCTTGCGCGTGCTGTCGGCCAATTATGCCGGCGGCCAGCACGGGGTCTTCACCAAGCGTCCGGAGGCGCTGACCAACGACTTCTTCGTCAACCTGCTCGACATGGGCACGGAGTGGAAGGCGTCCTCGCCGCACGCCGAGGTATTTGAAGGCCGTGATCGCAAGACGGGAGAGATCCGCTGGACCGGCACGCGCGTGGACCTGGTCTTCGGCTCCGACTCCCGGCTGCGGGCCTTGGCCGAAGTCTACGGCAGTGCGGACGGGCAGAAGAAGTTCCTCAAGGACTTCGTCGCCGCCTGGACCAAGGTGATGAATCTGGACCGCTTCGACCTGCAGTAAGCCCATGCCGCAGTGAAAGCACACCACCCGCCAGCATGCTGGCGGGTGTTTTTGTTTACGAGGGGCAGGTGGATCCCTCTCGGTACCGGGCAAACTGGGTGCTTGCTTGCGGGGGCAGGGGGCGTCTCCATGGTCCCTTACACAAATGAAACTCATCGATCTTAACCGCCAAGGCGGTATCGGCGCCAACTGTCTTCTTCTGATGATCGGTGACCTGAACATCCTCGTGGACTGCGGACTCAATCCCAAGACCCCCGGCCTCGGCGCCCTGCCCGACCTCACGCAGCTGCGCGACATCGAGCTGGACCTCATCATCATCACGCACTGCCACCTGGACCACATCGGCGGCCTGCCGGTGGTGATGCGCCAGCATCCCAAGACCCCGGTGCTGCTCACGCAGTCCAGCCGGATGCTGATTGAGAAGATGCTGCACAATTCGGCGAACGTGATGCAGAAGCAGAAGGAAGAGAGCAATATTCCCGGTTACCCGCTGTTCACGCACAAGGAGATCGAGGGTCTGACCAAGCGGTTCACCGGCCTCGCCTTCAAGAAGGTCAAGAAGATCAAGGGCAAGCGCGGCGAACTCGAGCTGATGTTCCATCCCTCCGGCCATGTCGCCGGCGCGACCGCGGTGGAGATCCATCACGGCGCCCGGAAGATTTTCCTGACCGGTGACGTGCTGTTCGAGCACCTGCGCACGCTGAAGGGCGCGCATTTCCCGATCGGGCACTTTGACACGCTGATCATCGAGACGACGCGCGGCATGACCGAGCGCGCCTATGGCAAGGAGCGCGTCCACGAGATCGCCCGCCTGATCGACTCGATCAACGACACGATCGCCAAGGGCGGCTCGTTCCTGCTGCCGGTGTTCGCGCTGGGCCGCATGCAGGAACTGCTCGCGGTGTTTCATGACGCCCGGCGGTTCGGCCGGCTCATTGAGTGCCCGATCTTTGCGGGCGGACTCGGTATCGGGTTGTCCGAGCTGTTTGACGAAGTGTCGCGCAAGACCAAGGACGTGCAGTTCGACGTGCGCATTCTGCGCGACCTCGGGCTGCGGAAACTGCCGAAGAAGATCACGCCCGGCCAGGAGCCGCAGCACAAGGGCCTGTACATCGTGAGCTCCGGCATGCTGGTGGAGAAGACGCCCAGCTACGCTTTTGCCTCGGGCCTGCTCGGTCATGCCCGCAACACCATCGGCTTCGTGGGCTACTGCGATCCCGACACTCCCGGCGGCAAGCTGCTCGCGGCCAAGCCCGGTTCCACCTTCCTGTTCGACGCGCTCGACGTGAAGACCAAGGTGAAGGCGCGGGTCGATCGCTTTGAGCTCAGCGGTCACGCCGAGCGCGGTGAGTTGTTGGAATTTGCCGTCCAGACCAAGGCCCGGAGCATCGTCCTGACGCACGGCGACCCGGACGCACGCGCCTGGTTCAAGGCCCAGCTCGCCGAGCAGCTCCCGAAGGCCAAGGTCATCGACCCGGTGCCGCTGCATCTGCACGAGGTTTGATCTTTGGGTCTGGGGTCTCGGGTCTGGGATATGGGGGTTATATAGGGTCCGGGGTCTGGGGCCCGGGGGGGCGCGCTTGAGTTTGGGTGCGGATTTCAATCTGCGTCGGGAAGGCCAGCTTTGCCGAGGAGACTGGCCACCCGGCCCGCGATCCGACTCCGAGACGTGAAACTTGGTTCTGGCTGTAGTGCCACCACCGTCTCTCGACCGTTCGATTTGTGAGTATCCTAGGGGCGATTGCCCTCAATCGCCTGGCAGTCGCGCAATGCCTCGTTTGAGGTCAGGAGACCGGCAGACCTCCGGATAGGCGCTTGTTCCTGTAGGACCGGTCTTCGACCGGTCGGGACGGCGCGATCAGCCGGCCGGGGCCGACGTGGAGACATTCTTGCGCTCGACTCTTGGCGGGCGACCCGCACCTTCCGGCCATGGCCCAGCCCGAAGCTCCCAAGATCATTTTCTCGATGCTTGGCGTCTCGAAGAAAATCGAGCGCAAGGAAATCCTCCGCGACATCTCGCTGTCGTTTTACTACGGCGCCAAGATCGGCGTGCTCGGTCTCAACGGCTCGGGCAAGTCGTCGCTCATGCGGATCCTCGCCGGCATCGACACCGAGATCGACGGCCGCGTGCATTTCGAGCCTGGTTATTCGGTGGGTTTCCTGCCGCAGGAACCGCAGCTCACGGCCGGTGCCACCGTGCGCGCCTGCGTCGAGGAGGGGGTCAAACACCTGACCGATCTCACCGCGGCCTATGATGCGAGCTGGGACGAGCTTTCCGAGGCCGCCGATGACGCCGCCCGGGACGCCATTTCCGAGAAGCAGGCCAAGCTGCAGGAGCAGATCGAGCACCTCGGCGCATGGGACGTGGCCCCGATGGTGGAACAGGCGATGGACGCCCTGCGTTGTCCGCCGGGCGAGGCCATCGTGGACAACCTGTCGGGCGGAGAACGCCGGCGGGTGGCGCTAGCGCGGCTGTTGTTGCAGAAGCCGTCGATCCTCCTGCTCGACGAGCCGACGAACCATCTCGACGCCGACTCGGTGAACTGGCTCGAGCAGCACCTTTCCCGCTACGAGGGCACGGTCATCGCGGTGACCCACGACCGCTACTTTCTGGACAACGTTGCCGGGTGGATCCTCGAGCTCGATCACGGGCACGGCCTGCCGTTCAAGGGCAACTACTCGTCGTGGCTGGAACAGAAGCAGGCGATGTCCGCGGTGGCGGAGCGCACCGAGAGCAAGCGTCAGAAGGCGATGGCCCGCGAACTGGAGTGGATCCGGCAGAGCGCGAAGGCCCGCGTGGCCAAGTCGCAGGCGCGTATCAGCGCCTACGAGTCCATGCTCAAGCAGGATGTCGCCGAGCAGGAGAAGAAGTTCGAGATCATCATCCCCCCGGGGCCGCGGCTCGGCACGCTCGTGGTGCAGGCGCAGGGCGTGAGCAAGGCCTTTGGAGACAAGCTGCTGTTCGAGAACCTGGAGTTCTCCCTGCCTCCCGGCGGCATCGTCGGCGTCATCGGCCCCAACGGCGCGGGCAAGACCACGCTCTTCAAGCTGATCACCAATCTCGAGAAGGCTGACGCCGGCACGTTCAAGGTGGGTGACACCGTGAAGACGGCCTACGTGGAGCAATCCCGTGATTCTCTGGAAGGGGACAAGACCATCTGGCAGGTCATCAGTGACGAACAGGAGATCATGACCCTGGGCACGCGATCGGTGAACAGCCGCGCCTATTGCGCGCAGTTCGGCTTCACCGGGGCGGACCAGCAGAAGAAGGTCGGCGTGCTGTCCGGCGGCGAGCGCAACCGCGTGCTTCTGGCGCGCGTGCTCAAGAGCGGCGCCAACCTGCTGTTGCTCGACGAACCGACGAACGATCTCGACGTGAATTCCATCCGCGCGCTGGAAGAGGCGCTCGAGACCTTTGCCGGTTGCGCGGTGATCATCTCCCACGACCGGTGGTTCCTGGATCGCACGGCGACGCACATCATGGCCTTCGAAGGCGACAGCCATGTGCACTGGTTTGCCGGCAACTACTCGTCGTACCTGGAGGATTACAAGAAGCGGAAGGGGAAGGACGCTGATCAGCCGCACAGGATCAAATACCGGAAGCTGACGCGGTAGACGGAAGGTTCGCTTCCCGGCGAACCGCGGGCCTTCCAGGTGAAATCACTCGAAGCCGAAGAGGCGGCCCATTGCGCGGCGGTCTTTCTTCGTGGGCCGGCCGGCGCCGCGCTGGCGGGCGAGCAGGTGTTCGATGGAGGCCTGTTTGGCGCGTTCGTATTCGGCCGGGGGCGTGAGGTCTTCGAGGTAGGCCGGGAGTTGCTTGGCGGCCACGCGGGACTTGGGCAGGCCCACGACCTTGAGCGTGCGGGTGAGGGCCCCGAGGTGGACGGTCACCACCTCGCCGACATGGGCTTCGCGGCCGGGTTTGGCCTCGAGTTCGCCGATCAGGACCTTGCCGCTGCGGCACGCGGCGGTGGCGAGCGGGCGCGTCTTGAACACGCGTACGCTCCAGAGCCATTTGTCGAGACGGGGATCGTCCATGGAGGCGGAGGTTAATGGCCAAAAGCCAAAGGCCAAACTCCAAAGATCGTCCAGGGCCGGCCGCGCATCCCGGCGGGCGCTTTTCGGCGTTTGGGTTCTGGAATTTGGCGTTTCGATGGGACATCGCCCGCCGTGAGTTGCGCCGGAATAAAAACGGGTTAGCAGTGCTCTCACTGCCATGAATGTCCGTGTCTTTCCCGCGCTAACTGCAATTGTCGCCTTGCTGGTCGGCGCCAGCTGCCAAAAAACCACTGCCCAATCCCCGCTTATGAACTCCGAGATCAAACCGTCAGGAAAAACCGAATCCGCCACCTTTGGCGGGGGCTGCTTCTGGTGCGTGGAGGCTGTGTTCCAGCGCGTCCCCGGCGTCCTGCGCAGCGTGAGCGGGTACTCCGGCGGCCGGACAGAGAACCCCAGCTACGAGGACATCTGCACGGGCCGCACGGGCCATGCGGAGGTCATCCAGATTGATTTTGATCCCGCGGTGATCAGCTACGAGCGGGTGCTGGAGATCTTCTTTGAGGCGCACGATCCGACGACCTTGAACCGCCAGGGAGCGGACGAGGGGGACCAGTATCGCTCGGTGATTTTCTATCACGACGAGACGCAGCATGCCACGGCCCTGCAGGCGAAGACGGCGGCGCAGAAGAATTACGATGATCCGATCGTGACGCAGATCGTGCCGCTGAAGAAATTCTGGCGCGCCGAGGACTACCACCAGGACTATTTCAACCAGCACCCCAACCAGGGGTACTGCGCCTTCGTCATCAAACCGAAGGTCAACAAGCTGCAGAAGAAAGGCGTGATCTCGAAGTAAGTGGGTGGGACGGAGCCGGACCGCGCCCACCCTCAGCCAGACTGATGCGGTTGAGTGTCATTGGGCTCTCATTTTCGCACCACCAGATGGTATGTGGAGGGGCGTCGCTTGACGACGCCCGCAAGGTCGCCGGCGATCAACCAATTCCCGGGCGCCGTCAAGCAGCGCCCCTACGGTTGACTGCATGAGTCCGTATC
>Ga0208263_100006_pt1 | contig 142832 bp, 118 predicted proteins | sample LakWasMet28_LOW6_2_FD_183872 | JGI IMG/M metagenome (GOLD analysis project Ga0208263, IMG submission 183872) | Freshwater sediment methanotrophic microbial communities from Lake Washington under simulated oxygen tension - Sediment Metagenome... | ecosystem: Environmental > Aquatic > Freshwater... | reverse complement strand
CCGCCCTGCCCGGTGCCCAGGGTTGCGGCGTGCTCGACGAGCAGGCCGTCCGCTTTCTCGATTTCCTGCAGGCGGCCGGAATCAAATACTGGCAGGTCTGCCCGCTCGGACCCACCGGCTTCGGTGACTCGCCCTACCAGTGTTACTCCGCCTTCGCCGGCAATCCCAATCTGGTGGATCTCGCCGCGCTCGTGCGGGCCGGTCTACTTCCGGCGGCCGAACTGAAGCCGTTGGCGGCGCTCTCCGCCGACGCCGTCGACTTTGAGGCGCTCGCGCGGCTCAAGCCGCGTCTGCTGCAGGCCGCCCATGCCGAGTTCCGCCGCAAACGGATGGAGCTGCCCTACGGCGATTACGATGCGTTCTGCCGGCGCGAAGCGCACTGGCTGGAGGACTACGCCACCTTCCGGGCCCTGAAGGATCACTTCGGCGGCAAACCGTGGTGGGAGTGGCCGACGGCCGAGCGTGATCATGCGCGCGCCCAGAAATCCCCGCTGCTCGCCAAACTCGCGCCGGAGATTGATGCATGGCGCTTCGGCCAGTACCTGTTCTTCGGCCAGTGGGCGCAGCTGCGTGCGGCCGCGCAGACACGCGGGGTCGGGATCATCGGCGATCTCCCCATCTTTGTGGCCGGTGACTCCGCCGATGCCTGGGCGGCGCCGCACCTGTTCGAACTGGACCCGCGCACGCTCCGCTCTGTCGCCGTGGCGGGCGTGCCCCCCGACTACTTCTCCGCCGACGGCCAGCTGTGGGGCAACCCGCTCTACGCCTGGGAGGCGCATCGGGCCGACGGCTATGCCTGGTGGTGCGCGCGCCTCAAGTCATCGCTCGAGCTCTGCGACATCGTGCGCATCGACCACTTCCGCGGCTTCGATGCCTATTGGCGGGTGCCGCTGCCCGCGGAGAATGCCCGGAAGGGCGCATGGGTGCCGGGACCGGGACTGGATCTCTTTCGCGCCTTCCATCGCCTGCTGCCTGACGCCCGCATCATCGCGGAGGACCTCGGGGTGCTCACCGACTCGGTCAACCAGCTGCGCGCCGACACCGGCCTCCCTGGCATGCTCGTGCTGCAGTTTGCCTGGGGCGGTGACGCGAAGAATTCCTACCTCCCGCACAACGCCCCGCGCAACGCCGTGGTTTATCCGGGCACCCACGACAACGACACGACCGCCGGATGGTACCGGCAGGCACCGGAGCACGAACGTGATCATGTGCGCCGCTACCTGCGCGTCTCCGGTGACGACATCGCGTGGGATTTCATCCGCGCGAGCTACACGAGCCCCGCGCGACTCGCGATCGTCCCGCTGCAGGACATCCTCGCGCTCGATTCCTCCGCGCGTTTCAACACGCCCGGCGTGCCGTCCGGCAACTGGCGCTGGCGGTTGCGCGGCGAACAACTGGAGAAACTTTTCGGACGCACTGCGGAATATTTGCGCGCGTTGGCGACGCTCACCGACCGTTGAAACACGCGAAGCGCATGAAAACGCACCTGCAAAAAAAACGATTGAATGAAAACTTTTTGCGTGCAACGCGCCGCGATGCGTTCTAAAAATTGTTCATGGCCAAGAAAAAACCTGCCAAGAAGAAGGCTAAAGCAGCCGGCAAAAAGAAGAAGTAACGCTCGCGTTACTCTTCGTTCTTCTCTCGACGCTGGTTACCCCACCGGCGTTTTTTTAAAAAACCCTGCATCTTCACCGGTGCAGGGTTTTTTATTTCCAGCGATCGTTGCGCGCACCCGTTGATCGACGATGCATCACCGCGGAACACCTGCGGTGAGTCGTGAGTCTGCCATGCGCGTCCGGCGATAACACCGTCAGGCGCGCACGCGTTGGCAGGCGCTCCTCTTGTTTCGGATCGACGCACTGCATGCACCGCGCGGATCGAAAATGCTTCCGCCCGCGATGATGAAGAGATGGGAGCGCTGCAGGTCTACGGAATCTACTAACGAAAACCTGGTTTGGTGTTTGCGTGTAGGGCCGGCGCTGGTCGCCGCGCCTGTTTTCGCTTGCGGATCGGCCTGCCGACGAGCGGCAGCCCGCCATTCAAATCCTATTGGGGATTACGCAAAGAAGAGACACACCCCGTCGCTTCGCGCCACCCCTCTTCCTAGAGGGGACCCAATCCACTGGTCCGGAAATCCCCTCTAGGAAGAGGGGTGCCCGCCAGGGCGGGGTGTGTTGGGTCCCAGCGCAAGCGGGCTGAGCCCGGTATCACTCGTTAATGTAAGTCTCAATAGAAGCAGCTCAAGGATCTGATTTGTAGGGGCGTCCCTTGTGGACGCCCGCGGGCGGCAACAAGCGCCGTTGCTACAGTAGCTCCTGTCGTCTCACTTCTTCCCGTCCGGAGCAAAACGCGCGATTGCGATTTGAGCGGCATGATTCCGGATGAAGAAGGCCCGGACGTGAGCGCCATCGAACGGATGGCGCGTCGCGACTGGGGGGTGTCGCTTCGTGGCGTATTCCCCAATAGCGCATGACAAAAATCGCGCGCCTCTTTCCCTTTCGCGCGACCAGACCACCCTCCGCTGCCGCTTACTTTACCGCGGCCCACACGCGCTGCACGTCGTCGTGTTCCGACAGCTCGTGCAGAAACTCGCCAACCTCGGCGCGGGCCGTGTCATCGAGCTCGGGAAACTGTTTAGCCAGGTAACCGAGTTCCGCGGTGACCACCTGCCATTGGTTCGCCTTGAGCCAGCTGGAAACGGCATGCACGGCGGTGCGTTCGGTGACGAAGCGTGCGCCGGCGGCGCCTTCCGGGATGTCGTCATTCTCCGCATGGGTCAGCGGTGAAAAGTCATTGGCGCCGGCCTCGATCGCCGCGCCTTCCAGATCCGTCTCCGCCGCGGCGGTGTGGGCCTCGACGAGGCCGACATGGTCGAACAGAAACTTGTTGCTGCCGGCCGCCCCGAGCACGCCCTTCTTGAAGAGCACCCGGATCTCCGGCGCCGTGCGCTGCTGGTTGTCGGTGTAGCACTCGACGATCACCGGCACCTTGTGGGGGGCGTAGCCTTCGTAGACGACATGATCCAGACTGGTCTTGTCGCCACCCGTGCCCGCGCCCTTGGCGATGGCGCGCTCGATGACGTCACGCGTGACGCTGGCCTTCCGGGCTTTTTCCAACGCGGCGAACAGCCGGGCGTTGCCCGCGGGGTCACCGCCGCCGAGCTTGGCGGCCACGGTGATTTCCTTCACCAGTTTGCCGACCACCTGGCCTTTCTTCAGATTGACGATCGCGCGTTTCGCGTGGAGCCATTGACGTCCCATAGAGAGAGTCACCTTAGAACAAACGGATCGCCGCCGGCAAGCCTGCTGACACAGGGTTGTCAGTCTCACCTGTTATCCTCACGCATCATGAACCGCTGTCCCTGGGCCGAAGCCGAACTCCAACATGACTACCACGACACCGAATGGGGGGTGCCGTCGCATGATGACCGCCACCTCTTTGAGATGCTCATCTTGGAAGGCGCCCAGGCGGGCTTGAGCTGGGCGACGATCCTCAGCCGGCGCGAGAACTACCGGGAGGCCTACGGCCATTTCGATCCCGCCGCCATCGCCCGCTACGACGAACGCAAGCAGACCCGCCTGCTGGCCGACCCCGGCATCATCCGCAACCGGCTCAAGGTTGCCGCGGCCGTGACCAATGCCCGCGCCTTTCTGGCCGTGCAGGAGGAATTCGGCTCATTTGACCGCTATCTCTGGGGTTTCGTGTCCGGTCGGCCGGTCCAAAACCGGTGGACGAGCCAGAAACAGGTGCCGGTGCGCACGGAGGTGTCCGATGCCCTGAGCAAGGACCTGAAGAAACGCGGCTTCAAGTTCGTCGGCACCACCATCTGCTACGCCTACATGCAGGCCACCGGCATGGTGAACGACCACCTGGTCGGCTGCCCGCGACACGCGGCATGCGCGAAACTGCATTGATGATTCATGATTGATGATTGGATCGATCCGGCCGCGGAGAACGACGCCAGTGGAGGGCCGGTCTCCCGACCGGCCGCGCTTGGTCACGACACCAACCCGAAAAAGAGGAACGAGACCCCTCCAGCCGCCCTGCGGACGGACCGGTGCCTCCGCGAGTCCGTGTATTCGAGGCAATCATTAATCATAAATCGTAAATCATAAATCCCCGCCCCCCGGCTTGCATGCCGGCGCGGGGCGCGTCACACCTCGCCGTCCATGCCTTGGATCGCCGCCAGTCTGGTTTCCGCCTTCTTTCTCGGTTTGTACGACCTGAGCAAGAAACACGCGCTGCGCGACAATGCCGTCCTGCCGGTGCTTTTTCTCAGTACGGTCTGCGGGGCGGCGGTCTGGTTGCTGCTTTTGCTCGCCGGTCTGGCGGCCCCCGGCGCGGTGCCCGCGGCATTTGTCCCGGAATCCCTCACGCTGGCTCAACATGGGCTGGTTTTCCTGAAGTCATTCATCGTCGCCTCGTCGTGGGCGTTTACCTATTTCGGGATCAGGCACCTGCCGCTGTCGCTGGCGGCTCCCATCCGGGCGACGGGACCGATCTGGACCTTGGGCGGCGCCTTGCTCGTGCTGGGCGAACGGCCTTCCGGGATGGAGTATGCCGGCATCTTGATCACGCTCGGTTCCTTTTACGGCCTGTCGCTGGCCGGACGCCAGGAAGGCGTGCACTTCCACCGCAACAAGTGGGTGGGCTGCATGATCGCCGGCACGCTCTGCGGGGCGGTCAGCGGTCTCTACGACAAATACCTGCTCGGCCGGGTCGGATTGAGCGCCGCGGCGGTCCAGGCCTGGTTTACCCTCTACCTGCCGGTGGTGCTGCTGCCGCTGGCCGTCGGCTGGTGGTTCCGGTGGTGGCCCCGCAACGAGTTTCACTGGCGCTGGAGCATCCCTTTCATCGCCCTGACCCTGTTGGTGGCCGACTACGTGTACTTTGACGCGTTGCGCAATCCGGAGGCGCTCGTCGCGGTTGTCTCCAGCCTGCGCCGCGGCAGCACCTTGGTGGCCTTTGCGGGCAGCATCTGGGTGTTTCACGAGGCCCGCGGCGCCGCCAAGCTGCCCGCGGTCCTCGGCATTGTCATCGGCATCGTGCTGACCGTGCTGGCCTGAGCGCCGTACTTTCCTTTTGGCTGAACCGCGTTAGCTTGTACCGGGATGTTCGCCAACCTGCTCAACTACTTCTCCAGCCGCGACCCGGCGCATCAGGACCACGACTTTGTCGAGTCGGTCGAGGTGACGCGTCCCGTGCCGGCCAATCCGCGGGCCGAGAAGATCATTTTGCTGTGCTGGGTGCTGATCGCGGTGAAACACGTGGCCGTGATCTGGGCGGTCGGGCGCTACGCCGTGCCGTTTCACCAGCTCTGGATCAATTTTCCCACGTTCCTTCTCGGCCTCGTCGCCACCTGGGCCTACTACGCGCGGGATTGATCAAGCCGGCGATTCACAACGGACGGCCCGCCGGCACCAAGGCTAGGCCGAGTTCCGACTGGATAAGCCGGCAGGTTTTGATGATTCTTTTCGCATGCCCAACGTTCCCGGTCTCCGCAGTCCCTACAGCAAGGTCAGCCGCCTCGTTTACTTCGGTCGCATGATCGACAAGATCCGCCTCCATGCCGCTGGCCGGTTGCCGGCCGCCGACTACGCGCCGAACCTCGGCAAGGGCTTTGACAGCCGCTGCTGCAATTTCCTCCGGGTGAACTACGATGAACTCAAGGCCCGCGTCCTCGCCGGCGATCTGGACGACGCGCAGTTGCTGGCCTGGTGCCATGAAAAAGGCGGGGCCCGCACCGACGAGGAATGTGAGATCTGGAACGGTTTCATGATCAAGCGCGGCTGGCGCGATGCCGGCAGCGAAACCCTCGCCAAAAGAATCAAGGAAAGCGGCCTCGAATCTGCTCCCGTCCTGACAATGTTCGACTACCTCGATTACGACGAAGGCCGCGCCTCCGCCGCGGAAAAACCCTGGACCAAGGTTTGATATCCCATGGGTGACGCGCTCTGGAAACGTCTGCAGCTGCTGGTCTCCGTCCTCAGCGTCCTGCTGGTGCTGGCGTTGCTCTTCGCGGGCTGGTGCTGGTGGCGCCTGCACGCGAGTCTCCCTGCCCTCGACGGCAAACTGACCGTCGCGGGGCTCGCCGCACCGGTGCAGATCACGCGGGACGCGCTCGGCGTGCCCACGGTCACGGGCGCCTCGCGGATCGACGTCGCCCGCGCCACCGGTTTCCTCCACGCCCAGGATCGTTTCTTCCAGATGGACCTGCTCCGCCGCAGCGGTGCGGGCGAGGTGGCGGAACTGTTCGGCCCGGCCGCAGTGCCCTTCGACCGGTCCCGCCGGCTGCACGGTTTTCGGCGGATTGCCGAGCAGGCCCTGGCGCGTCTCACGCCGGAGCGCCGCGCCCTCCTGATCGCGTACACCGAGGGTATCAACGCCGGGCTCACCGCCCTGCCCACCTCACCCTGGGAATACCTCGCGCTCCGCAGCCACCCCCGCCCCTGGCAGCCGGAGGACTGCTTCCTCGCCGTCTACGCCATGTGGTTTGACCTGCAAGATTCCACCGGGCACCACGAGAGAAACCTCGATGCGCTGCGCGAGACCATCGGGACGGCGGGAGCCAATTTCTTTGCTCCGCGCGGCACCTCCTGGGATGCCGCCCTCGACGGCGGCACTTTGCCCGTCCCGCCGCTGCCTCCGCTCCGCCTGCGCGCGCCCGAGGAAAAAACCACCGTCGCCTTCCCGCTGCGGCCCGCGCGCCTCCCTGTCGGTTCCAACAATTTCGCCGTTTCGGGTGCCCATACCGCGGGCGGCGGCGCGATGCTCGCCAGCGACATGCACCTCGGACTCAACGTGCCCAACGTCTGGTATCGCGCCATGCTGGTCTGGACCGACGACCGCGGCACCGCCCACCGGCTCGTGGGAGTCACCCTGCCGGGCATGCCTTTCATTGTCAGCGGCAGCAACGGCCAGATCGCCTGGGGTTACACCAATTCCTACATCGACACCACGGACGTCGTGACCCTGGAGACGGAGAACACGGCCCGCGCCTTCTACCGCACCGCCCAAGGCTACCGGGAAATCATCGACCGCACCGAGACGATCGCCGTGCGCGGCGAAGAGCCGGTGACTTTTGTCGCGCGCTGGACCGAGTGGGGACCGATTGTCGGCACCTCCGGGGACGGACACTATCTGGTTCTCCGCTGGAATGCCCATGATCCCGAGGCCACCGATACCGTTCCGATGGAACTCGAGACCGCCACGAACGTCGCCGGCGCGCTCGCGATCGGCCACCGCGCCGGCATGCCCAACCAGAATCTCCTGGTGGCGGACCGCACCGGGGCGATTGGCTGGACGCTGACCGGACGAATCCCGCGCCGCTTCGGACACGAAGGCCGCTATCCCGTGTCGTGGGCCTACGGCGACCGGCGCTGGGATGGCTGGCTGGCCGACGACGAGGTGCCCGCCATCGTCAATCCCGCCGACGGCTTTTTGTGGACGGCCAACCAGCGCACCGTCAGCGGCGAGGCCTACGCGAAATTGGGTGACGGCGGCTACTACAACGGTGCCCGCGCCCAGATCATCCGGGACGATCTCCGCCAGCTGGTCGACTCTGGCAAAAAGATCACCCCGGCCGACCTGCTCGCCATCCAGCTGGATGACCGCACGGTATTCCTCGACCGTTGGCAGAAGCTGCTCCTCAAGACCCTGACCGACGAGGCCGTCGCGAAAAAGAAAAGCCGGCTCGAGCTGCGCACCGCCGTTGCGGCTTGGTCCGGACACGCCAGCGCGGACTCAGCGGCCTATCGCCTGGTTAAACTGTGGCACCAACACGTGGAGGCCCGGGTCTTCGCTCCGTTTTTCGAGCAGGCCGCCGCCGTTTACCCCGGGTTCTATTCCGGCAATTTCCAATCCGAAGACGCCCTCTGGCAATTGGTCCAGGAGCAACCGGTCCGCCTGCTAAACCCCGCCCACACCAGCTGGGAATCCTTGTTGCTCGCGGCCGCCGACGATGTGGTCGCGGATGCCGATCGCGCCGGACTCGCCCCCGCGCGACTGACCAACGGCCGGGAGAACACCCTCCGGATGCAGCATCCCTTCAGCCGCTTCCTGCCCCGCATGCTCGCCAGTTTGATCGACATGCCCGCGCAGCCCTTGCCCGGTGGCAGTGACATGCCGCGCATCCAGTCGGCCAATGCCGGCGCCAGCGAACGCCTGGTGGTCTCCCCCGGCCGGGAAGACGAAGGCCTCTTCCACATGCCGGGCGGACAAAGCGGACACCCGCTTTCTCCCTACTACCGCGCGGGCCATGAAGCCTGGGTGAAGGGCGAGCCCACACCGCTGCTGCCCGGTCCCACCCAACACACGCTCGTGTTGCAGCCGTAGCTCCCTCGATCCGGCAAAGGGCGAGGAGTTCCGAGATATTGAGTCGCAAACCACCCAACAAATAACTCTCATCCTTTCACTGCGCCGAAGGCGCCTCCCATGTCGCTCCATGTCCTCTCCCATCCGCTCGGCGCCCACGTGTTGACCCATTTGCGCGACAAGACCACGAAGCCGGCCCTGTTCCGCACGCTCAGCTACCAGATCGCGCTCCTGCTGGCGCTCGAGGCGACCGCCGATCTGGCGACGAAGAAGAAGCGGATCGTGACGCCGATGGAACCGATGACCGGCCTCGTGCTGGCCCGGCCGCTCGCCATCGTGCCGATCCTGCGCGCCGGTCTGGGCATGGTGCAGCCGTTTCAGGATATCTTTCCCGATGTCTCCATCGGTTACGTCGGGCTCGAGCGCGACCATGCCACGGCGGTCGCGCGCAGCTACTACTGCAAGCTGCCACCGCTGGAGGGCCGGCGGGTGGTCGTGGTGGACCCGATGCTCGCGACCGGCGGCTCGGCCGTGCAGGCCATCGATGTGATCAAGTCCGCCGGTGGAAAGGAAATTGTCTTCGTCTGCATCGTCGCCGCCCCGGAGGGCGTGGCGAAATTGCAGAAGGCGCACCCCAACGTGGCCATCTACGCCGGCGCGATCGATCGCGTGCTCAACACCAACAAATACATCCTGCCCGGCCTCGGTGATTTCGGCGACCGCCTGTACGGCACCTGATCAGGCCAGGGCCGGTATGGCGTAGGGCGCGCGATCCGCCGCCCGGAACAGCGCGTTGGCCGCGGCCGCCCCCTCGCCGATGCACCGCTCCCCGGTGGCATCGATCGTGAGAGGCGCCCCCAGCACCGTGGGCGTGCGATCCAGGTCCACCTGATTGGCGGCGAGGTGTTCCTCCATCCGCCCATAAGCCTCGGTCAGCGCGGCATCGCCCTTGATCCGCTCCCGGGTTTCCGCGGCCGAGGCCGCCTTGCCGAGCTCGTGCGAGATTCCGCCGAGATGCCCGAGCGCGCTGGAGATGTGCCCCTGCTTGATCTGGCCGTGCAATTTTTCCGTCTGCCGGCTCCGCACCACCTCGATGAAATTCTGCATGAGACGGTCCTCGCCCTTGAACTCGCGCACGACCCGCCCCGCCCGGTCGAAGGCGGTGGCTTCGAAGTAGCTGCCGGTCACGAGGCGCCCGCCTTCGCAGTCGATGACGTTGCCGATCTTGACGCCGCGGTATTCGTCCATCGAGGCCGCGAGCGCGGCCGCCGCCTCGGCGCCGACGGCACCGGGAACGCCTTCGTTGGGATCTTTCCTGGCCGGCAGACCGCGCACCTCGAAGATCAGCGGCGCCGTCGCGTAATCATGGATCACGACCTGCGTGTTCGGCGTCTCGCCGTCATCCTCATAACCCAGCCGGCCGCCGATGCTGAGGGTGTGGCGCGGCAACCCGGCCTCGCCGAGAAACCAGCGGGCCACGTCCATCTGATGGATGCCCTGGTTGCCAATGTCCCCGTTGCCGTAAGCGTTGAACCAATGCCAGTCGTAGTGAAACCGGCCGCGGCGGGGCGGCGTGAGCGCGGCGGGGCCCGTCCAAAGATCGTAGTCGACGGTGGCGGGCACCGGCTGCGGACCGCGGGTGAGGCCGATGCTCTGGCGCCGCTTGTAGCAGAGCCCGCGCGCGGCGGTGATCTTGCCGAGCTGGCCGGAGCGGATCCACGCCACCGCTTCCTGCAGTCCCTCGCCGGAGCGCACCTGCACCCCCGCCTGGACCACGCGGTGGTATTTTGCGGCGGCCGCCACGAGCTGGCGTCCCTCCCAGATGTTGTGGGAAACAGGTTTCTCAACAAAGACGTCCTTGCCCGCCTGACAGGCCCAGATGCCCATCAGAGAGTGCCAGTGGTTCGGGGTGGCAACGGTGATGGCATCAATGTCGGGGGAAGCCAGCAGCTGTCGCACATCCGCGAATTTCTCCGGATGCAGACCGTCCTTGGCCAGCGCAGCCGCCACCCGGTCGAGCACCGCGGTGTCGACGTCGCAGATCGCGGCGATGCGCACTCCGGGCACGCCGCGCAGGCTCGTGAGATGCGTGCGCCCGCGGCCATTGAGCCCGACCACGGCCACCCGCACGTCACCGTTGGCGCCCATGACGCGACCCCAGGATCGGGCTGACCAGACCGTCGCGACGGTGGCCAAGGAAACGGTTCTCAGGAAAGTCCGGCGAGTAGGGGTATGCATACGCGGTGCCTGAGTTATTACCGGTCAATCGACAAAGGCGACCCTGGACATTCCGTCCGTGAATATTTCAACCGGCGTGATAAGCCACCGGCATGGAATTATCCCAACTCTCCGCCCGCGCCCTCCAGATCAACGAACTCTTTTCCGCCCGGGCCCGCGCGCAGGGACGGCGGCCCTGGACCCGCGAGGAGGTGATGCAGGGATTCGTCGGCGACGTCGGCGATCTCATGAAAATCGTCATGGCCAAGGCCGATCTCCGCCCGCTGCCCGACGCCGACCCCAAGCTCGCCCACGAATTGAGCGACTGCCTCTGGAGCGTCCTCGTCCTGGCCCGGCTATATGAAGTGGATATCGAGAGGGAGTTTCTCGCGACGATGCGGGCAATCGAGACCCAGCTGACGCCGCCCGGATCCTCGTGATCGGTCCGCCGATCACAGCCGCTCGCCCGCCAGCCAGCCTCCCGTCGCCTGCACGGGCTCCGTCTCACCCCGGCGGGTCACCCACACGGCGAGCGCCTGCCTGGTCATGCCGTCCATGGTGACGGCGGCCAGGGGAAATTCGCATTGGCCGTCGACGACGACGTGCCGGACGAGGCTGAGCGCCACGAATTCATGCACGAGGGTTTCGCCACGGTTCTCGCCGGCCTTCACCTTGGAGACGAACCCGCCTCCCAACAGCGCGGCATGGACCTCGTAAACCTGGCCGTCTTCCGCCACGGGCTGCCAACTCGCCTGCACTTTCCCAGCATTAACGGCGACCGTGAGCGTTCCGGTGTCCTTGCCCGGCGCCGGCAGGGTGCGCCGGGATTTTTCGCGCCAGTCCCGGCCATTGAGCACGAAGCCTGGGGTATAAACCGTGCGCACCCCCCAGGCCTCCGCATAGGCATATTGCCGCTCGGTGAACGCCCGGCTGGCGAACCGGTCGGGCCAGCCCAGCCGGTCCCAATAGTTCACGTGGAAGGACACCGGCACGAAATCACGCCAAAGTCCCGGCTCAGCCTGCAACCGGTTCAGCCAGGCCTCGGCCGGCGGGCAGCTGCTGCAGCCCTCCGAGGTGTACAACTCAACCAGGGGCACCTGCGCCGGACCGCTGACAAACGGTCCCGGCAGACCCCAGGCCGTCGACATGGCAACCAAAGACAAGGCGATCAGGCGGACGCGCATGCCGGTGGGAGCCGCCAACCCCGCCCGGCATTCCATTTTTTCATGTTCATCGGCCGTATTCATCGGCAAATCCTAGTCCCATGACCATTGATCGCCCCGGACTCATCGTCGCCGACCGCTGGCAGGACTACCGCCTGCTCGACTGCGGCGACGGCATGAAGCAGGAGCAATGGGGCCCCTACAATCTCGTGCGCCCCGATCCGCAGATCATCTGGCCAAAGACGGGCGGCCCGACCTGGAGCGGTTGGGACGGCTTCTACCACCGCAGTGAAACCGGCGGCGGCAAATGGGAATACCGTCAGAAAATCCCCGAGCACTGGACCGTCCGCTACGGCGCCCTCACCTTCAAGATCCATCCCACGAGCTTCAAGCACACCGGCCTCTTCCCCGAGCAGGCGGTCAACTGGGACTGGTTCACCGCCAAGATCAAGGCGGCCCGCGCCGCCGGTCGCGAGGTCAGCGTGCTCAATCTCTTCGGCTACACCGGCGCCGCCTCCGTCGCCGCCGCCCAGGCAGGCGCGAGCGTCTGCCACGTGGACGCCGCCGAGGGCATGGTCAAATGGTGCCGCGAAAACGCCGGCCTCTCCGGCCTCTCCGAGGCGCCCATCCGGTACATCACCGACGACTGCATGAAATTCGTGCGCCGCGAGATCAAGCGCGGGCGCAAGTACGACGCCATCATCATGGATCCGCCGACCTACGGCCGCGGGAGCACCGGCGAGATGTGGAAACTGGAGGATCATCTCTGGAACCTCCTCAACGAGTGCAAACAGGTCCTGAGCGACCGGCCGCTTTTCTTCCTCATCAACGCCTACACCGCCCGCCTTTCCCCCTCCGTCGTCATCAACCTCCTCGACGGCCTGCTCCACGACGCCGGCGGCCGCATCCACGGCGGCGAGGTCGGCCTGCCCATTCAACGCGACGGCAAGATCCTTCCCTGCGGCATCTACGGCCGCTGGGAATCCGCCTGAGCATGAGAGCGCTTCTGGCATTGCTGCTCGGCACCGGCATGCTCGGCGCGGCGGATGACCCGCTGGTGCCGTTCAACATCCGTCACAGTTCGTTCAGCGTCGTCAGCGAGAACGACAAGTATTTCGCCGGCACCGACCGGCACTACACCAACGGCTTCAAGGCCACCTGGCTCGGCGAGACCGACCTCAACCAATCCCGCCCTTTCGTGCAGACCGCCGCCAAGTTCATCCCCTGGATGGACCCCGAGCATGTCGACTGGCACTACAAGGTCGGTTTCGCGCTCGGCCACAACATCTACACGCCGGTCGACACCGACACGCCCGACCTGCAGCCCAACGACCGGCCCTACGCCGGCTGGTTGTACGGTTCGATCCTCCTGCATGCCCAGTTGAAGGACCAGCTGCGGATCGTGGAGTTGTCGATCGGCATGATCGGCCCGGCGTCCTTTGGTCAGGAAATTCAAAACGCCTGGCATGACGTGATCAACGTGCCGCACGCCGAGGGCTGGGCCCACCAGTTGCACAATGAACCCGGACTGCAGCTCTCGTGGGAACGCCGGTACCGCACCTGGCAGTTCATGTCCGGCCAGGATTCCCGGCTCGGGATCGACCTGATGCTCCGCCACCGGGTGTCCGTCGGCAACGTGGGCGTGCATGCGGCCGGCGGTGCGGTGGTGCGCCTCGGGTGGCGGCTGCCGGCGGACTTTGGCGCCGACCTGATCCGCCCCGGCGGCGGCAACATGGCCAATGACGGCTCCCCCGACCGGTTTTCCTTTTACACCTACGCGAGCGGCGAGGTGCGGGCCGTGGCCCGGGATATCTTTCTGGACGGCAACACCTGGCGCGACAGCCCCTCGGTGCACAAACGACCCGTGGTCGCGGACTTCAGCCTCGGGTTCGTCCTGCACTGGCCCGAGTTCCAACTCGCCTACACCCAGAACTACCGCACCAAAGATTATTACGGCCAACCCCGCCGCGATGTGTTTGGGTCGGTCGGCTTCTCCTTTTCCCACTGATCCCATGGCCTCCATCGCCGACACGTATTACGCCACCGCCACCGCCTTGCTGGCCCGCGCCCGCGAGGTGAACAGCCCGACGCTGAAGAAACTCGCCACGATCATGGGCCCGTCCGTCGCCAGCGGCGGCGTGATCCACGTCTTCGGCAGCGGCCACAGCGACGTCATCGGCCGCGAGATCATCGGTCGCGCCGGCGGACTCGTCTGCGTCAGCGGCATTGCCGATCCCACCGGCGGTTTCATCGAAAACCTCGTCGGCTACGGCACCAAGCTTGCCGAACGCTATGACCGCGCCCACGGCCTGCTCGCCGGCGAGACGATCATTGTCATTTCCAATTCCGGAAAAAACTCCTCGCCCATCGAGGTCGCGCTCTATGCGAAGCAGAAGGGCATGAACGTCGTGGCCCTCACGAGCGTCGACATGGCAAAGATCGCCGCCACCGTCCACCCCGACGGCAAGAAGCTCCACGAGATTGCCGACTACACCCTCGACAACCTCGGCCTGCCCGGCGACGCCATCGCTCCCGTGGTCGAAGGCATCAAGGCCGGCCCCACCTCGACGCTGATCGGCGCCACGCTGCTCAATCTGCTCATGTTGGAGACGATCGACTGGCTGAAGGCCGGCAACCATCACCTGCCCATCCTCCGCAGCCAGAACATGCCCGACGCGATCGCCTTCAACCGCAGCCTCGGCGCCAAATACAAGGGCCGCCTCAGCCGCCAGCTGGCGTGAACAAGGCTGCCTCTTGAAAACTGAAAATCGGGCATCGAAAACCTGACCTTTCGATCCCTCGCACAAAGCCGCGTTTCTCAATCTTGGATTTTCAATTTCCCATGTCCGATTTCACGATTCCCTCCTTCAAGATCGGCGTGGATGGCGGCGGGACCAAGACGGAGCTGATTCTCGTCGATGCCGCCGGGGCGATCGTCAACCGCCAGCTTGCGCCCGGTTGCAACCCCAGCCAGTGCGGTCCGGAGAAAGCGAAGACCGTTTTGTTGGAAGCACTGCAGGCTCTTCGCTACCCGCTGCCTGCTGGTAGCGTGCAAAGCACGCTGCTGTGCATGGCCGGCTCTCCGCTCTTCTGGAAGGAGGTCGCCGGCGCGCTGACCGGATACGGCACGGTGCTCACCGGTCCGGATTCCCTGCCCGTGCTTGAACTGGCCACGGGCGGACGGCCCGGCCTCGTTTTGCACGCGGGCACCGGCTCCTTCGTCGCGGCGCGCGCGCCCGATGGTACCGTGCACTACGCCGGCGGGCTGGGCTGGAAGCTGGGCGACGCCGGCAGCGGCTTCGACCTCGGTCGCCGTGCCATCGCGCATGCCCTGATGGAACTGCAGGCGCGTCGGGAGGGAGATTCGACCGCATCGTCGCCGCTCGTCGCCGCCCTCTGCGCCCACACCGGCTTCACGGACTACGCCGCCAACTCCCGCTATTTCTACAACGACGCCGGCGCCAACGCCGCGATTGCCGGATTCGCCCCGAAGGTGCTGGAGCTCGCCGAGCACGACTGTGGTGCCGCCCAACAGGTCGTCGCCGATTCTGTAACCGACCTCGCCCGCCTGGCCGATCAGGTCATCCACCGGTTGTTTCCCACCGGCTCGGCGACGGGCCCGGCTGGCCCCCTGCCCTGCGGCGTGAGCGGCCGCATCCTCAATTCTGTCCCCGCCGCCTTCGCACTGCGTTCGCTCGCGGGAAAACTCCGGTGGCCGGTGAATCTGAACTTCATCACGGAGTCCCCCATCGAAGGCGTCCGCCGGTTGCTGGCGAAGGGATAGGGGTATTCGCGGTCCTCGACGCGAGCGACCCACCCCACCCTTCTTGCCACTTGTTACTTGATCCTTGGTTCGTAGCCTTCCGCCATGTGGTGGACCTATGCTCTCCTCTCGGCGGCCTTTGCCGCCCTCACCGCCCTTCTCGCCAAAATCGGCGTGAAGGGTGTTGATTCCAACGTGGCCACGGCCGTGCGCACGGTCGTGATTCTCATCCTCGCCTGGGTGGTGGTCGCGGTGCAGGGCAACCTCTCCGCCGTCGCGGCGATTCCGCGCCTGTCGCTGACTTTCCTCGTGCTCTCCGGCTTCGCCACCGGGGCCTCGTGGCTGTTCTATTTCAAGGCGCTGCAGGCCGGCACGGCGTCGCTCGTCAGCGCGGTGGACAAATCCAGTCTCGCCCTGACAATCATCCTTGCCGCGCTGTTCCTCGGCGAATCACTCACCCTCAAGACCGCGCTCGGCTGCTCCCTCATCATCGCCGGCACCGCGGTCATCGTCTGGCCCTGATGATCGCCGAACCCCCGACGCTCGTTCTGCCGGAAGCCGAGTGGCAGGCCCGCCAGGCCGCCCACGAGGCGCGCGTGCGGGTCTGGACCGATCCCCATCAGGCGCGACGCGCCCGCGGCGAGAAACACCCCGTGGAGGACTTTTTGTTCGAGTACTACCGCTTCCGCGCGAGCTGGCTGCGCCGCTGGCACCCGGGTCCGGATGTCGTGTTGCTCGGAGCCAGCGCGCAGGAGTTTCTGCGCTGGCCCGAATACCATGCGCGCGACGAGGGCGTTGCCTTGAATCCCGCCGCCTTTGAGCCGAAACGCCGTGACACGCTGCTGTGGCTGCGCGGCCTGTTGCGCGCCACGGCCGATCGGCCGCCGGCCTTCGCCTGCTTCGGCCTGCACGAGTGGGCGATGGTTTACCGGCAGACCCCCGACGAGGTGCGCCACAACGCCTGGCCGCTGCGTTTCCCGTCCGACGAGCTGGCGCGCATCGTCGAGGCGCAACCGATCCGCTGCTCACACTTCGACGCCTTCCGCTTTTTCACCGTGCCGGCGCGTCCGCTGAATCGCCTGCAACCGGAGCGCACCACGGTGACCGATTTTGAGCAACGCGGCTGCCTGCATGCGAACATGGATCTCTACAAGTGGGCGTTCAAACTCGCGCCGTTCACGCCGGCCGAGCTCACCGCCGACTGCTTCGCCTTTGCCCGCGACATCCGAGAGATGGACATGCGGGCGAGTCCGTACGACCTGCGCGCCCTGGGCTATCCGCCGATCGCGATCGAAACCCCGGAAGGACGCGCCGAGTACGAACGTCACCAGCGGGCCTTTGCCGAGCGCAGCCAGCCCCTGCGCGCGCGGCTGCTGGCGCTATGCGAACGGTTGCTGGCCGGCTAGCCCCGCAACTCGGAGCCGGGATGGCGGTTGGCTTCCGCCCACCAAGCACCAGCCAGAGGCGGACCTACTCCACCACGCGCACCCCGAAGCACGCGAAGCCCAGCGCCCGGGAATACGGACCATTGTTTTCCATTTCGGGCTCCATGGAACTGTGCAGGTCGAGCACCAGCCCTTTCGGCGGCACCGGCAGGAGGGGGAGCTCGATCCACTGGGGCCGATCCCCAATCTGGCCCTGCCAGAGGATTTTTCCCTCGTGGCGGACCTCGAAGGGACGCGGCTTGATGCCACGAACCGAAAGCTGGATGCGCATGGGTGCGGAATGCGGCCAGACCTGCAGGGTGAGCCGTCCATCCTGCGGACACCAGGACCAGCGATGGTCGCTGTTCCATTCGGCGACGGCCCAGCGCGAATCGGTCTCCAAGCGCATGACGCGGTGCCAGGACCAGCGGGACATCAGCTCGTGGGGGTCCGAGCCCGGGACATTCCACATGGCCTGCACCCCGTTGAACACCGAGAGATTGCCGAGCAACAGCCAGAGTGCGCCTGCCCGCGAGCGCACCGCGAGGACATTGAACGCCAGCGACATTGGCAGCAGCACCCGGGTGGCGGCCCCGGGGAAGCCCTCCCACACCGCCGTGCCGAGACACAACATCAGGCCGACATAGACGATGCCCGTGCGCCACCAGAGATCGCGCCACTGCGGCCGGATCACCAGATAGAGGAACTGCACCGTCAGGGCCACCAAGGACAGCAGCGTGGTGACGGCGAGCGCCCCGTTGGGCTCCAGCTCGAGCGCGACGAGGGTTTCGCACCACTTCTCCACGAGGCCGGAGACCGGCAGCGTGAAGTTGCTCAGGCCCGGTTCGGGCCAACCCACGCAGAGCCGCAGGTACACCAGCCAGGCCGCCAGGGGCAGCGCCACGAGCAACCCGCGCACGCCGGCGCGCAACCACGCGCGCCAGTCGCGCAGCGACGCGGGCAAGAGGGCCACCGCGGCAAGCAGCACCGTTTCCCGCGCCAGCGTCGCCACGGCCAGCAGGCCGGTCGCCTTGTTCGCCTGCTGCCGCGCCAGCAACAGGCCCGAGGCCGTGATCAGGGCCAATGCCGACAGATCAGTGAGCGAGAGGCGCACGCTGTGCAGCGCACCGGCGGAAAAAAGGATACCGGCCCACGCCACCGTGCCCCGCCAGTCCGTAGTGGGCAACAACCGCCACAACAGCGCGGCGAGGCCGAGCCACGCCACGATATTCAGTCCGGCATAGGCCCGCGCCGCCGTCATGGGATCACCCCCGCCGACCAGCCAGGCCACCCAACTGAGGAGCATGCGCCGGCCACGATAGCCGAGACTGTCGATCGCTTCACGCAGACCCGGATCCTGCAAACCCGGGCTCGCCGCCATCTGTGCATAATAGAGACCGTCGTAGCCACCGGTATCGCGATAGACGTAGATCGGGCCGTCCCGCAACGACGGCAGCATCACCGCCTCGGCTGATTCATCGAACTGCAGCAGCTGAGTGAATCCAAAGTAGGGATGCCAATACCGGCCGACGAGGCAGAGAAAGACCGCCACCAGCAGGCCGCGCAGCACCCAGGCCAGGCGGACGGCACGGCGGCTGGAAGGTTCGGCGGAGGACATCGGCCCCCGATGCAAACCAGCCCGCACCCGTTGGCAACATCTCGCGCAACGGACTCGCGCATTGCCTCCCCGCCGTGGGTCCGATTTTCTTCCCGACATGGACGAACCCGCCCCCAACGCGGTTGAGCGCACCCGCAAGAAGCCGAGTTACCCGATCGGAGCGGAGTTGCGCGCCTACCTGAAGAAGTTCCGGCGCGAACGCGACCTGCCCGTCACGTACGAGCGCTTGCGGCATTTTCACGAGGCGGTGCCGATCATGGACCAGAAGGGCCGCCCCACGCTCTGGGACTCCGTCGCCTATCGCGCCGAGGACATCCCTGCGCTCAACGAGGACCTCAAGCGCATCTACGCGCTGCTGCGGGTGGACGGCGATTTCTCGGTGATGCAGCATCTGTACATCGACCGCGTGGATTTCTGCACCTTCGGCAACTCCATGCCGTTCCGGATCCGGATCGTGAACGCCTTCAACGACAATCCCGACTACTTCTACATCAAGAAGGCCGATGCCTCCCGCATCTACGGGCTCGAGCTGGAGCATCTGCTCTCCCCCAACCGCCTCAATTTTCTCACCCACGGCAACACCCTCATCGAGGAACACATCGCCGGCGTGCCGGGCGATATCTTCAGCGAGCGCTGGCTGGAGAGCCCCGAGATCAAGCCCATCCGCATCGCCAAGGAGCTGGTGAAGTTCAACGAGCGTTGCTTCGTCCGCCTGCTCGGCGACATGCGCAGCTACAACTACGTCGTCGTGCTCACCCCCGACTTCGAAGGCTGGCAGGTGCGCATCCGGGCCATGGACTTTGACCAGCAGTCCTACCACGGGCGGAAAAATTTCTACCTGCCGCAGTTCTTCAAGGAAAACACCCCGCTCGCGCAGTTCTGCGTGAAACACCTGCACAAGGAGACCGCCCTCCAGTACCAGCGCGAGGAGCAGTCCCTGATTCTGGCCCGCGCCGAGGTGGCCTCCGTCCGGCTCAGTTCGCTGCTCGACGTGATGGAGAAGGACCCGATCGCGCCGGAGGAAAATGTCGTCAGCCTGCGCGAAGGGCTCGCGGAGCATTTCCGGTCCGAGCGCTACCTGCGCTGCACCAGCATGGGCGCCCTCGTCCGCGAAAACATCGAGATGCTGCGGCGCTACCACGGCCTCGGCATCGGTTCCCTCGGCGCGGATATCGTGACCCCGGCCCAGCCGCCCCCGTGAGGCGCACAAACCTGACTGTTCCCTGAAGATCCTCACCGCTTTCCCCCGCCTCCGCCCGACGCTTACCGAAAAACGATGCTTTGGATTCTGACCCGCTCCTGCCTCTACTCCCTGATCGCCGCTGGCGTTGCTGTTTTCTGGATACCGTTGAAATGGTTTGAGCGGCGGGCCCACTGGCCGGCCGAGTGGGGCGGACTGCAATGGATCGGCGCGACTGCCATCCTGGCCGGCGCCATCGTTTACGCGTACGCGCTGTGGCTGTTTGCCGCCCGCGGCCGGGGCACCCCGCTGTTTTTCGACCCCACCCGGAAACTGGTCTGGCGCGGCCTCTACAAGTGGGTGCGCAACCCGATGTACCTCGCCCTGGCTGCCGTCATCGGCGGCGAAGGCCTGTTCCTGCGATCCTGGCACATCGGGGTCTACTGGGTGTGCGTGGTGTGTTCACTCCACCTGCTGGTGAGGCTGCACGAGGAGAACGTCCTGCGCGACCGCTTCGGCGCAGTCTACGAAGACTACCGGCGGTCCGTCCCCCGCTGGCTCCCCCGCAAGCCCCGCCCGATGCTCGAGACCGTGCAGCCCTTCGAGACCGGGAAACGTTGAGGCAGGATCCTGCCCGGCAAAACGCGGCCCCGCGGCGAGCCGGCTACTCGATCCGGCCTTCGTCGAACTCCATGAGGTCGGTCACGCTGATGATCTGCTCGGTGCGGTCGGGACAACCCATGTTGGTGAGCGCTTCCTTGAGAAACTCGCGGCCGGACGGGGTCATGCCCTTTTGCACGTACTCCCGGTTCCACTTGGCCGCGCGCACATCGGCGGGAAAGAGGGCCTTGAGCCGCGTGTCGATCTCCTCATCGGTCGCCGACTCGTGCACGATCTTTTCGACCGCCGCCGGATCCACGCCGAGGTGCAGGCACAGAAAACGATCCATTCCCCGCTTGTAGTTCTTGGCGTAGCTCGCCGGCAGGGCGCCGTGTTGCTTCACATATTTGCACTTTGCGATGAAGCGCGGCAGGTGCAGCAAGCCCGTCGCCGCGTGCGGCAGGTAGGCCGACGGCAGGCTGGTGAGCACGTCACCGGAGGAACCGGGAATGGGTTTGGAAGGCATGGGAGCGCCACCAAGGCGGCGCGTTCAAGGGATGATGCTCAATGGTTAGAGGGATCTGGCCGGACCGGACGGACCCCATAACTCATCACAAACAACCAATAACTGGGCGCGCCGCGCCCGCTCAGAAGAAGCGCACCGGCTTGGCCTGCTGGCGGGCGTGTTCCTCGTCGGAGCAGCCGGCGTTGGTGGCGACGTCGACCTTGGCGTCGTTGGCCTTGATCAGATCATTGGCCAGCATGTAGTTCTCCACTTCCTCGCCGGAAATGTCGGCCAGCATCACTCCGTCAATCTCGACGCAGGGCGAGAGGGGCTGACCGGACTTGCGTACCATCTCCTCGTAGTTGGCGCGGTTGTTGATGATGTCGATGTCCTCGAAGGCGAGGCCATGCTTGCGCATGATGGCACGTACTCCGTTGGACCAACCACAGGACGGTTTGAGATAGGCTTTGATGTTCATGGTATTAAAGGCGTGGAAATTTAAGGACGGCACAACTTATGCGGCAGGGTTTCTTCTTCAACTTATTCTTTTCCTCACCATAAAGACTGATCCTCGTGTCGACCTCCTTTCCCGTTCTCTCCGCCCAACAGGCCTCGGATTTTGCCCGGCAAGGCCTGAACAACGTCTGTCGTGAGTATCCCCACCTGCTGACGCATGTGCTCAACTCCCCGGAGGATGCCCATGCCCCGCGCAAGCTGCACCCGGCGTTTTTCGGCAGCTATGACTGGCATTCCAGCGTCCATCAGCACTGCATGCTCGCCCGGCTGGCGCGGCTCTTTCCCGACCTGCCGGAACGTCCCGAGATCGACCGCGTCCTGCGGGAACATCTTTCGGGTGAGAATATCCTCGTGGAGGCGGCCTATTTCGAAGCCCCCGGCCGGAATTTTTTTGAGCGCCCGTACGGCTGGGCGTGGTTGCTCAAGCTCGCCGAAGAACTCCTGCGCTACGACATCAACCTGGCCCGCAATCTGGATCCCTTGGTGGCCGTCGTCCGGACCGGGCTGCTCGCGTATCTGCCCGCGCTGACCCATCCGGTGCGGCATGGCGTGCACAACAACACGGCCTTTGCGGTCAAACTCACCCTCGACTACGCCCGGACCGCCGACGACCAGCAGCTGAAGCTGTTTTGTACCAGCCGCATGGCCTACTGGTTCGGCCACGACATCGACTATGGCGCCCGTTGGGAACCCTCGGGCGAGGACTTTCTCTCGCCGGCCCTCACCGAGGCCGAGGTCATGGCTGCGGTGTTGCCCGCGGACAATTTCAGCCGCTGGCTGAGCCGCTTCCTGCCGAATCTCCATACCGGAGAACCGCTCAAGCTCTTCACCCCGGTGCGGGTCAGCAATCCCTCGGACCCCAAGATCGCGCACCTGATCGGTTTGAACCTGAACCGCGCCTGGTGCTGGCGCCGGATCGGCCTCGGCCTGGCGGAATCGGATCCGCGGCAAAACCGGGCCCGCGAAGCCGCTGTCCGCCACCTGGAGGCCGCGCTGCCGATGATTGACGTGACCGATTTCAACCGCGCGCACTGGCTCGCCTCCTTCGCCGTGTATGCGTTGACGGAATCATAGCGTCGGCAGCCGGCGCAAAGTCCCAGGACCACCGTCCCGACGCCAGACAAAGCCGGCCGGAACCGGCGAATTGTGAAACGCGTTTTTCCCAACGGGTCCTCCTGTTTGTGATTTGGCTTTTGGCGTTTGGGATTCTAGCTCCCCGCCATGTCCACCATTTTGCTGCTCTGCCTCTCCAACCTCTTCATGACCTTCGCCTGGTACGGTCACCTGAAGTATTTCCACGACAAGCCGCTCTGGGCCACGATCCTGCTCTCCTGGGGCATCGCCTTCTTCGAATACTGCCTGATGGTGCCGGCCAACCGGTATGGTTACGGCAAATTCACCGGCTACGAACTGAAGATCATCCAGGAGGTCATCACGCTCGCCGTGTTTGTCGGCTTCGCGTGGGCGGTGCTGGGCGAGAAACTCAAGTGGAACTACGCGGTCAGCCTCGTCTGCCTCGCGCTGGCGGTGTACTTCGCCTTCGGCTTCAACCGCCCGCCCGCGCCGACCGCCTGAGTTTAGGTGCTTTTTTCTCACTCCGTCCTTGCCCGTGCTGCGCCCCGGGTAAATGTCTCCTGACATACCGCTGTCATACCTCTGCGCTATGATGGAACTTCACCCAATATCCGTCACCCATGTCCAAAGCCGATAAATCCAAGTCCGACTCCCGCGTCGCCCCCTCCGAAAAATCCGCCAACCCCGCCCGCGAGAAAAACATCGAGCTGGCCGTCTCTTCGATCACGAAGCAGTTCGGCGAGGGCTCGATCATGCGCCTGGGCAGCAACGCCAAGATGAAGGTCGAGACCCTTTCGACCGGTTCCCTCGCCATCGATCTGGCGCTCGGCGTCGGCGGCCTGCCGCGCGGCCGCATCATCGAGATCTACGGACCGGAATCCTCCGGCAAGACGACCTTCTGCTTGAGCGCCATCGCCGAGGCCCAGCGCCAGGGCGGCCTCGCCGCTTTCATCGACGTCGAGCACGCGCTCGACCCGAAATACGCCCGCGTCGTGGGCGTCAGCCTCGATGACCTCCTCGTGTCGCAGCCCGACTCGGGCGAAGACGCGCTCAACATCATGGAGACGCTCATCCGCTCCAACTCGATCGACATCATCGTCCTCGATTCCGTCGCCGCCCTCATCACCAAGGCCGAACTCGACGGCCAGATGGGCGACATGACGATGGGCAGCCAGGCCCGCCTGATGAGCCAGGCCATGCGCCGCCTCACGTCCGTCGTCAGCAAGACGAACTGCGTGTGCATCTTCACCAACCAGATCCGTGAAAAGATCGGCGTGATGTTCGGCAGCCCCGAAACCACCTCCGGCGGCCGCGCGTTGAAATTCTTCTCGTCCATCCGCATCGACATCCGTCGCAAGGACCAGCTCAAGACCCCCGACGGCAAGGTCATCGGCAACCGCACCAAGATCAAGGTCGTGAAGAACAAGGTCGCACCGCCGTTCACCGAGGTCGAGTTCGACATCATGTACAACGAGGGCATCTCGACGAGCGGTTCGCTCATCGACCTCGGCCTCGATCACAAGGTCCTCGAGAAGAAGGGCGCGTGGATCGCGTTCAACGGCGAACTCGTCGGCCAGGGCCGCGAAGCCGCCAAGGAAGCGTTCCGCACGAATGCTGACCTCGCCGCGAAGGTGACCGCCGCCATCATGGATAAAGTAACGGTCAAGGGCGGCGACACCGTCACCGGCGAGAAGGAAGACTGAGTTCCTGCCGGACCCGCTGACTTTCAGCCCGCGCCTTCCCGGCGCGGGCTTTTTTGCAGACTACGGAAACAACCACTCGTGATGCCACTGGCCAGCAATCCGCGTGAACCGCTGGCGGTCGTGATGCCGGAAAGGCCGCTGGTGCCAGAACTCGATCGACGACGGCACGACGCGAAAACCGGACCAGAATTCCGGACGCGGCACCTTGCCCACCCCGAAACGCAGGGCGGCGGCCGTGACCGCCTGCTCCAGTTCGTAGCGGCCGTTCATCGGTTGTGACTGATGGGACGCCCAGGCCCCGAGCTGGCTCAGCCGCGGCCGCGATGCGAAATACGCGTCGGCCTCCGCGTCGCTGACCGCCTCGACCGCTCCCGCGATCCGCACCTGTCGTTCCAGCACGGGCCAGTGCAGGCACAGCTCCGCGCGGGGATTCACGCGGAGATCCCCGGACTTGGGGCTCGTGAGATTCGTGTAGAAAACAAAGCCGCGCTCATCCGCCTGCTTGAGCAGGACCATGCGGACCGCCGGCCGACCCGTCTCATCCGCCGTCGCCAACGCCATGGCAGTCGCATCGCTGGTTTCGCGATCACGCGCCTCGGCGAACCATTCCTGAAACATGCGCAACGGATCGTGGACGGTCATGACGGCAGTCTGGCAGAGAGCCGGCGCCCAATCTGCGCCCGGCTTGGTGAAGCATGCGCATGGGTTGCGCGCGGCGCGCCGGATTTTTTGCGCTTTCGCCGAACGAGACTATACAGCGGACATGCCGCAACTGCTCGCCGAACAGTTTATCCCCGCCGATCCCGCCAAAGTCTGGGCTTATTTCGCGACGCCGCAAAACCTCGACGCCCTGACCCCGCCCGACCTGAAGTTCAAGATTCTCGGCCCGCCACCTGCGCCCATGTACGCCGGCCAGCTGATCGCCTACCGGATTTCTCCCCTGCCCGGCATCTGGATGCGGTGGTTGACGGAAATCCGCCACGTGCAGACCGGTACCTACTTCGTGGATGAGCAACGCCTTGGTCCCTACCGGCTGTGGTATCACGAGCATCATTTCGTCGCCACCGCCGGCGGGGTGCAGATGACCGATCGCGTCACCTATGAAGTGGGCTGGGGACCCTTCGGGTGGTTGGCAGAGAAACTTTGGGTGCGCCGGCAGCTGGAGAGGATTTTTGCCTACCGGCGCGTCCAGGTCGCGGCGATCTTCCCGGGCGCGTGAAACTATCGCGGGACTTGCCTATTTTGAACCGGGCCCGATCCTGTCGCGACAGATTCCCCATGATCATCCGTCGACTCCCCTGCCCTCTTTGCGTGTTCGTATGCTTTTGTCTGGGACTCGGACCGCTGATCGCCGCCAACAAGAATTCGACTCCGGTGGACGAAGCCCCGCAGCTGATCTCCACCACGGGTGGCCGTCCCTCCTGGCAGAACACCAAGGAACTCAAGGCCGCCGCGGCGAAGGGCGACCCGCAGGCCTGCTTCGAGCTCGGGACCCGGATGCTGGAGGGTGACAATGAAGTCCGCGCCGATCTCACCCAGGCCCGCCTCCTGCTGGAGAAGGCGGCCGCGGGCGGAGTAGCGGACGCCTCGTTCCGTCTCGGTAAGATTTATCACGATGCGCGTGGTGTTTCCCGCGACTACGCCAAGGCTCTGGACTATTACACCGTTGCCGCCCGCCGCGGCGTGCCCGAGGCGCAGCACAACATCGGCGCCATGCTCGTCAGCGCTCGCGGCGTGAAACGCAATTACGTGGAAGGGCTGGCGTGGCTCCTCGTCGCTGAAAAATCCGGCGCCGCTTCCGACGCGGTGGTCCGGGTGCGTGACCGGCTGGCCCGGCGACCGCAGGATATCGCGGCGGCCGAGGCCCGTGCGCAGGAACTGCTCGCGGATCTGCCCCATGCCACCGTCGTGACCGGACGTACGCTCATTCCGGTGGTGGGACCGCCGAAAATCGCCGAGCCGGCCGCTCCGGTGATCGCACAGCCTCTCGTGCAGCCCACGGTGCCGGCCCCGATGGTCAACCCGATCGGACCGCTCCAAATGCCGGGCCCGATCAGTCCGCCGCCTGCTCTGCCGCCCACGCCGCCGACGCTGAAGTCGCCGCCGTAATTTTCCCTTTTGCTTTCAGCCGGGCGTTCGCTTGGGTCAGGCGAATGTCATTCGTCCCGGACACCATCGCCGCTCTCGCCACGACAGCCGGCACCTCGGCGATCGCGGTGGTTCGCGCCAGCGGTCCGCAGGTACCGGACTTGGTTCGGACGATCTTTCAAGAGGAGCCGATCCCCCGCCAGGCCCGACATGCCGACTACAAGGACAGGCGCAACGAACTCGTGGACGACGTGCTGTACACCTGTTTTGTCGCGCCCCAGTCGTTCACCGGCGAGGACACACTGGAGATTTCGTGCCACGGCAACCCGTTCATCGCCCAAAAGATTCTGGAAGACCTGCTCGCCCGGGGCTGCCGGCCGGCGGAAGCCGGCGAATTCAGCAAGCGGGCCTTCCTGAACGGACGGATGGACCTCAGTCAGGCCGAAGCGGTGATGGACCTGATTCATGCGCGCAGCGACCGGGCACTCGCCGTGGCCAACCAGCAGCTGCGCGGCGCGTTGGGCCGGCAGATGGAATCGCTTATTGCGCAGTTGATCAACATTTTGGCAATGGTGGAGGCCTACATCGATTTTCCCGAGGAGGATCTGCCGGCTGAGGACCGGGATCTCGTGCTTCGCCAGATCGAGATGCTCCAAGGCGACACCAAGCGCCTCCTGGCCACCAGTCACTACGGCGCGATACTGCGGGAAGGCATCAAGACTGTCATCATTGGCGAGCCCAACGCGGGCAAGAGCAGTCTGTTGAATTTCCTCGTGGGCAAGGACCGGGCCTTGGTCAGTGCGGAGCCGGGCACCACCCGTGATTACCTCGAAGAACTCATCCTGATCGGGCCCCATGCCTTGCGCCTGATCGACACGGCCGGACTCAACCCCACGCCCACAACCATCGAAGAGCGTGGCATCGCCAAAACGATCGAACAGGCGGCCGAAGCGGACCTGTTTCTCTGGGTAATCGATGCCACCCGCCCCCTGCCCCGGCTGCCGGCCAGTGCCGCGAACCGGCTCAACCGCGACAACACGATCGCCGTCTTCAACAAGGCCGACCTCTTGGATGGTTCCAGCAAACTGGCGTCGCCCCCCTTCCCCGTCGTGACAGTATCGGCGCTGACTGGCCTGGGGATCGACACCCTGAAGGAGGCCATCATCGCCCATGCGGCGACGCTCCAAACGACCGTCGGCAGCGACGTCATCGCCATCAATGCCCGCCATGCTCACGCCTTGGATGAAGCTAAAACCTGCCTGATTTCCGCCGCTCAAAAGCTAATCGAAGGCGTTTCCACCGAACTGGCCGCCAGTGACTTGCGAGGCGCCTTGCATGCGTTTGGGGAGATTTCCGGCAAGGTTGATAACGAGAAGATTCTCGATAAACTGTTCCAGTCCTTCTGCATAGGAAAGTAATACGACATCGAAATATTTACTTTCGCGCTACCTCCTTATCGTGATTTTTAACCAGAAACCTTTCGATGTGATCGTTTGTGGCGCCGGCCATGCCGGCGTGGAGGCCTGTCTGGCCGCTTCGCGCATGGGGGCCTCTACCCTGCTCCTGACCGGCAATATTGATACGATCGCCCAGATGAGCTGCAACCCAGCGATTGGCGGCCAGGCAAAGGGACAGATCGTTCGCGAGATCGATGCCCTGGGCGGCGAAATGGCCATCAACACCGACGTGACCGGGATACAGTTTCGCCTGCTCAACGAATCCAAGGGCCCGGCTGTCCAGTCACCGCGGGCCCAATGCGACAAGAAGGCCTATCAGTTTCGCCTGAAACACACGCTGGAGCTTCAGCCGAATCTGCAGGTATTCCAGGCGACGGTAACCGGATTGATCTTCAAAGACGGCAAGGTCGTCGGCTGCCGGACCAATCTGGATATCGAGTTCATGGCCCAGACCGTGATCATCACGACCGGAACCTTCCTCCGCGGACTGATGCACGTGGGTCAAAACAAGAACGAAGGCGGACGCTTGGGGGATTTCAGCGCCAAGACGCTTTCGGGCAGCTTACTGGAGGCCGGCATCGAACTTCAGCGCCTCAAGACCGGGACCCCGCCGCGGATTCTGGGACGGAGCATTAACTTCGCGGGACTGCAGGAACAGAAGGGCGATGCTCAACCCACCTTGTTTGCCTTTCACGACACCCGGGATCCGGAAGACTTGTTCCACGTGGAACAAACCGGCGAGCGCCGGCTCGGCTGGACCCCTGGCAGTGAACAGGTGTCCTGCTGGATGACCTATACGACACCTCAGTCCGAGAAGATCGTCCGGGACAACCTTCACAAGTCGGCGATGTACTCCGGCGAGATCGCCGGGATCGGCCCCCGCTACTGCCCGAGCATTGAGGACAAGTTCGTGCGTTTCGCCGACAAGCTTCGTCACCTGCTCTTCCTGGAGCCCGAGGGCCGCCACACCGACGAATACTATATCAACGGTCTGTCGACGAGTCTGCCCTTTGATGTGCAACTCGATTTGGTCCACAGCATCCCCGGACTCGAGCACGCGCAACTGCTCCGTCCGGCCTACGCGGTGGAATACGATTTCGCGCCGCCCACCCAGATGTTTCCTTCCTTGGAGTCACGGAAGATGGAGAATCTCTTTCTGGCCGGACAGATCAATGGCACCTCCGGCTACGAAGAAGCTGCCGCCCAAGGGCTGGTCGCCGGCGTGAATGCCGTGCGCAAGGGAAGGGGACAAAGCCCGCTGATCATCCAGCGCCATGAGGGCTACATCGGCGTCCTAATCGACGACCTTGTCACCAAGGGAACCACCGAGCCGTATCGGATGTTTACCAGCCGCGCCGAGCATCGCCTGCTGTTCAATCACGGGAGCGCCGAGGTCAGACTTTTTCAGCACGCAAAAGACTGCAATCTACTGTCTGCCATTCGCTTAAATAGAATTGAGGCGAAGATTTCCGCCATTCAGAATGGGCAAAAATTCTTGGAAAATACCAAGACCCAAGGCGGATCCTGGGCCGACCATATCCGCCGCAACCAAGGTGAGCTCTCCACCCTGCCTGCGGAGTTCATGGCCCTCCCAAAAGAGGTCCGGGATGAAACCCTATACCGGGTGCGATACCGGGGTTATCTGGAACGAGAAGAGCGCCAGATCGAGAAGCTGAAAAACGTCGAACGCATCCGGATCCCCGATTCGCTCGACTACCTCAAAATTCCCGGCCTGCGCCGGGAAAGCGCCCTCAAGCTTCAGCAATGGCGTCCGCAAAATCTCGGTCAGGCCGCCCGCATCAGCGGCGTCAATCCCGCCGATATCAGCATCCTCATGGTGCTCATCGCCGCGGAAAAGCACGCCAAGCCCTGAGAGCGGCCGTCACCTTTCCGGTGATATTGGTGTGACATTCAGGTGACGCTGCGTAATTCACTGGAAAGCGTTCTTGGAGATCGAATATTCCCTAGTCCCATGGATAAGAAAAAGATCCTCGTGGTGGACGACGAACCCGATGTCACGGACCTCGTGGCCTATCACCTCAAAGCCAAATCGTTCCACGTGGAAACCTTGAACGACGCTACCGCCAGCATTTCCAAGGCGCGCGGGATGCAACCGGACCTTATTATATTAGACATAATGATGCCACACCTCAGCGGCATCCAGGTGTGTCGCATCCTGCGGGCCGACCCGAAGCTGGCCCGGGTGCCGATCGTGTTTCTCACCGCCAAAACCGAAACCCACGACCGCATCGAGGGCTTGGAGTCCGGGGCCGACGACTACCTCAGCAAACCCTTCAGCCCCAAGGAACTCGTTCTCCGCGTGGAATCCATTCTCCGGCGCGTGGCCGCACCCAAGGAACCCGTCTCCGCCAAGCTCCGGGTGGGGGACATCCAGCTCGACAGCGATACCCACCGCGCCTCGATCAAGGGCGAGTTGCTCGACCTCACCGCTACCGAATTCAAGCTCCTGCGCATCATGATGGAGCGCCAAGGCCGCGTCCAAACCCGCGAACACCTTCTGCTCAATGTGTGGAACTACTCCACCGAGATCGAAACCCGCACCGTCGACACCCACGTGCGCCGACTCCGCGAAAAACTGGGCCCGGAGGCGGGTTGGATCGAAACTATCCGCGGGGTTGGCTACCGGATTGCTGAAAAGAAGCTCAGCCCATGATGACCTTCGCCCTCCTCGCGCTCTCGGTGGCCCTGCTGTTTGCCCTGCGCGCGTTGTGGAAACAGAATCGCGCGCTGTCCGAGCTCGGGGATGCGGTGAAACGCGGACAACAACTCCTGCATGAGGACAGTCCCGCGAATTACCTCCCCGCCTGGCACGCCCTGACCGAGGATGTGAACCGGCTCATCAAGTCGAACGAATCCCTGCAGCAACAGCGATCCGATCAGCTGACCCAGCTCGAGGCCACGCTGGGCAACCTGCGGGAGGCGGTGCTCATCGTCGATGAGAGCAATTACATCCACATGGCCAACCGGGCGCTGCGGGAAATCTTTTCCTGCGCCCAGAATCTGCTGAATCTCCGGCTCGAACTGATCGTGCGCAGCGCACCGTTTCTCGAATACGTGCGCGCCATCCGTCAGGGCGACGAATTGCCCCGCCAGGAATTCGAGATCCGCGATGGCGAGAACACCTTGTGGATTGAAGTCTCCGGCGCCCCCATCCCCGCTCCCGATGGCAAGGCCTCCTGGGCCCTCTTTGTCATCCACGACATGACCAGCCAGCGGAAGCTCGAGAGGATGCGCCGTGATTTCGTGGCAAACGCCTCCCACGAGCTGCGCACGCCGCTCAGCATCATCAGTGGCTATGTCGAGACCTTGGTCGACGGACACGATACCATGGAGCCAAGCGACCGCGATCGCTTCCTGAAAACCATCCAGCGACACAGCGAGCGCCTGAAGGCCATCATCAACGACCTGCTCCTGCTGTCCCGGCTCGAGTCCTCCACACCCGGTTTCAAGCCGGAAAGCCTCAGCCTCGCAGCGTTCTTCACCGACCTCGCGGCTGATTTCGGGAAACGGCCGCAGGCCGCCCAGCACCAGATCGCCGTGGTGACGCCGGACGATCTCGGCACCATCGAGGCGGACTCCGAGAAGATCACCCAAATCTTTGGAAATCTGCTGGAGAACGCCCTGAAATACACGCCCAAGGGATCGCTCGTCGAAATCGGGGCGACGCCCGTCGGCGACAACGAGGTGCAGTGCTTCGTGCGCGACAATGGCCCGGGTATCCCGCCGTCGGACCTCGCCCACGTCTTCGAGCGATTCTACCGGGTGGAGAAAGGCCGCTCACGCGAGACCGGCGGCACGGGCCTCGGGTTGAGCATCGTCAAACACATCACCCAGCTGCACGGGGGGCGCGCCTGGGCGGAGAACCGCGAGAGCGGAGGCCTGGTCATTTACGTCTCCCTGCCTCGCACCCGCAAGGCGTGACGACCCCGGTCGTCCCGTGATTTGGCACTTGGCGTTTGGGCCATTTCTCCGCCTATAAAGCCGCGTGGGCTTCAAACCGGAATTCATCGCACATGTGACGCAACGCCGCTCGGCGCTGCGCGAAGAACTGGCGGCGCTGTTGCCCGCCAAGGCCGGACTCGTCCTCGAAGTGGGGTGCGGACACGGTCACTTCCTCGCCCGCTACGCGGCGGAAAACCCCCGGCGTCTGTGTCTGGGCGTGGACATAATCAACGAACGCATCGCCCGCGCCCGTCGCAAGGCGACCCGCGCCCGCCTGGACAACTGTCACTTCATCCGGGCCGAGGCCCGCGAGTGCATCGAGTCGTTCGCCCCCGGGATCACATTTGAAGAAGTCTGGGTGTTGTTTCCCGACCCGTGGCCCAAGAAGCGTCATCACAAACACCGCCTGCTGCAGCCGGCATTTTTCGAAATGCTGGCCCAAAGGGCAGGGGAGGGCGCCCGCCTGTATTTCCGCACGGATCACGGCGAATATTTCGCACAGGTGGCCGCTTTCCTGCCCAAGCTGAAGACTTGGCAACCCGATCCGGTCGCGGCCTGGGCGATGGAACACGAAACCGTGTTTCAGGCCCGCGCGCCGAGCTACCAGTCCCTCGTGGCCGTCAGGACATCACATCCAGCCACACAAACAGAAACACCTGCACCAGAGCAGCAAGAACCAGCAGTCCCCACGTCACCTGCGTGAAGGTATTGCGCGCCAGCTTGCGCTCGCCGTTGGCGTAACGCGGCTGTGGCGTACGCTGCAGGAGGGTCGGGGTGCTGGGTTCCATGTTTTACAACTGAGGGATCAGCGAACCACAGGCAAGCGCAGGCTGACCCCTCATTAGCGGGCCAAAATCGAATTCCCCTCGTTCCTAATTAACCCCACGGCCCGGAGATTTCTAATTTCCAAGGTTGACGCATCGCTGAGCGAAAACCTACCTAATCAACCTTTAACTCCCGACATACCCTCTGCCGGAACCATGCTACGCTTCAAAAAATTCCACGTTCTCGTTTCCCTGCTTGGTTTTGCCACCATGGCGCATGCCAGTGAGGGTGAAGGCGTGGCGCCGGCGGCGGCCCGTTTGATCGAGTTTGGCAACGGTTGGGCGATCACCAACAGCATGGCCACCGGTTGGGCCGTGTCGGCCTTCATCATCGGCCTGATCCTTTACGCTGTCCGCAACCCCAAGCTGCTTCCCTCCAAGAGCCAGGCCGTTTTTGAATCCGTGCTCGAGGCCTTGCGCGACCTGTTCGAACCCATCGTCGGCAAGAAGGCCTTTCCGGCCGCGTTTCCACTGCTGGTCACGTTTTTCGTTTTTATTCTCATCCAGAACTGGATGGGCCTGCTGCCCGGCGTTGGCACCATCGGCAATGGTCATGATGTGGATGGCCACTTCCACCTGACGCATCCGTTTATCCGTCCCTTCACCGCCGACTTCAACGGCACCATCGCGCTGGCCCTCATTTCGTTCGGTGCGTGGCTGATCATTGTCTTCAAGTTCGCCGGCCCGAAACTCATCCTGTGGGATCTCTTCGGCAACAAGGCCGACAAAGCCGAGACGCCGGGCTGGCTCTACCCGATCCTCTCGCTGGTATTCCTGATCGTCGGCTTCATCGAGGTGTTCTCGATCATCATCCGCCCGTTCACCCTTTCCGTCCGTCTTTTCGGCAACGTGTTCGGCGGTGAAAACCTCCTCCACGGCACCAGCTTTTTCTTTGTCTTCTATTTCATGGAGCTGCTCGTCGGACTCATCCAGGCCATCGTCTTCACGCTCCTCACCTCCGTCTACATCGGGCTCATCTGCAACCATGGCGATGACCACGACCACGCGGAGGGGCACGCCGCCGAGGCGCACCACTGAGAATTTACCGTCGGGAGCGTGCCTCGCGTGCGCACGGCGGCAACCGCAACCACAAATCCATCCACCACATGTCCCACCTCATCCTCGCTGAAATCACTGGCAACATCGCCAGCGCCTTCGGTCTCCTCGGCGCCGCCCTCGGCGTCGGTCTCATCGGCCAGAAAGCCGCCGAAGCCGTCGGTCGCAACCCCGGCGCTTCCGGCAAGATCCTCGTCCAGGCCATCATCGGTATGGCGCTCGCCGAAGGTCTCGGCATTCTCGCCCTCTTCCTCGCGAAGTAATCATCCTGTTTAACCGGCGGCGCGCCGGCTTCACCGCCCGCGCCGCCAACCTCTTTCCGCCATGCTGAACCTCCTGCTCGCCACGGTCGAATCCACCGCCCACACCGCTGAAGCCGCCGGCCCCATCGAGGGCCTGAAGCAGACCTTCATGCACTTCGGCGTCGAGCCGAAGTACCTCGTGATGCAGGTGATCAGCTTCCTGATCCTCTTCGGCGTCCTCTACAAATTCGGCATCAAGCCCACCATCGCCACGATGGAGGAGCGCAACCAGAAGATCGCCGACGGCCTCAAACACGCCGAGGAGACCCAGGCCCGTCTCGCCGCCGCCCAGCAGGAAAGCGCCGCGATCATCAAGGCCGCCCAGCTCGAGGCGCAGAAGGCCATCGACGAGGCCCGCAAGACCGCCAAGGATTTCGCCGACAAGCAGCAGACCGAGGCCGTCCAGCGCTCCGCCGACCTCCTCGCCAAGGCCCAGCAGTCCATCGAGCTCGAGCACAAGAAAATGCTCGACCAGGCCCGCGGCGAAATCGCCCGCCTCGTCGTCAAGACCACCGAGCAGGTCCTCGCCAAGAAACTTTCCGACGCCGACCGCGCCGCCTACAACGAGGCCGCGACCAAGGAACTCTCCGTCCTCTAAGCTGCGCACTGCTGACCGCCAACTGCTCACTCTCTCATGGCCGCTGACAAACAAACCAAGCTCCTCGCCAAACAGCTCTTCAAGCTGAGTGTCGTCGACGGCGTCGTCTCGCCCGAGCAGGTCGCCGGCGTCCTGGGCTGGGTCGAGCAGCGCTCGCCCCGCCGGCCGGTCGCCCTCCTCAAGGCCTATCACCACCGCATCGCCATCGAGCTCGCGAAATCGCGCGCCGAGGTCGAACACGCCGGACCGGTGACCGACGCCGCCCTGAAACTGATCGAGGGCGCCATGTCCCAGCGCTACAAGCGCGTCGTCACCGCCTCGGCCAAACCCAACCCCAGCCTCCTCGCCGGCCTCCGGGTCCGCGTCGGCTCCGATGTGTACGAAACCTCCGTCGCCGGCCAGCTCGCCAAACTTTCCGTCTAACCCCGTCACCACCTCCGTCACCTTTCCCTCCGCGCCATGAGCAACGTCATCGAACAAATCGAACAACAGATCGCCAAGCTTTCCACCAAGGCGATCCGCAAGAACACCGGTGTCATCCGCACCATCGCCGACGGCGTCGCCAAGATCGAAGGCCTCTCCGACGTCATGTACAACGAGATGGTCCAGTTCCCGGGCGGGGTCATCGGCATCGCGCTCAACCTCGAGGAAGACGAGGTCGGTTGCGTCATTCTCGGCGACGTCTCCGGCCTGAAGCAGGGCGACGAGGTCGCCACCACCGGCAAGCTCCTCTCCATCCCGGTCGGCAAGGCCCTCCTCGGCCGCGTGGTCGACGCCCTCGGCCGTCCCGTCGACGGCAAGGGCCCGATCGACTCCAAGGAAACCTACCCGGTCGAAAAGATCGCCCCCGGCATCATCGTTCGTAAATCCGTTTCCCAGCCCCTCTTCACCGGCATCATGGCCATCGACTCCATGATCCCGATCGGTCGCGGCCAGCGCGAACTCATCATCGGTGACCGCGGCACCGGCAAGACCACCATCTGCGTCGACACCATCATCAACCAGGCGCGCATCAACAAGGTCGGGCTCGCCTCGGGCGACAAGAACTTCCGCCCGGTCTACTCCATCTACGTCGCCGTCGGCCAGAAGCAGTCCAACGTCGTCCGCACCATCGCCGCCCTCGAGGCCGCCGATGCCCTGCAGTACACGATCATCGTCGCCGCGCCCGCCGCCGACAACCCCGCCAACCAATACCTCGCCCCGTTCTCCGGCGCGGCCCTCGGCGAGTGGTTCATGGAAAACGGCATGGATGCCCTCATCGTCTATGACGATCTCTCCAAGCACGCCGTGGCCTACCGCCAGATCTCGCTCATCCTGAAGCGCCCCTCCGGCCGCGAAGCGTATCCGGGCGACGTGTTCTACCTCCACTCCCGCCTGCTCGAGCGCGCCGCCCGCCTCGACGGCAAGGGCTCGCTCACCGCGCTCCCCGTCATCGAGACGCAGGCCGGCGACGTGTCCGCCTACATTCCGACCAACGTGATCTCCATCACCGACGGTCAGATCTTCCTCGAGACCGATCTCTTCAACCAGGGCATCCGCCCCGCCGTGTCGGTCGGTCTCTCCGTCTCGCGCGTCGGTTCGTCCGCCCAGATCAAGGTCACCAAGCAGGTCGGCGGCAAACTCAAGGGCGAGCTCGCCCAGTTCCGCGAACTCGCCGCCTTCGCCCAGTTCGGTTCCGACCTCGACGCGAAGACCAAGGCCACGCTCGACCGCGGTTCCCGCATCGTCGAGCTCTTCAAGCAGCCCCAGCTCAACCCGATCGCCATCGAGGTGCAGGCCGCCGTCCTCTACATCCTCCAGAAAAACTACTTCGACGCCATCGAGGTGAAGCACATCGTCTCTGCCGCGAACTCCTTCAAGGACTTCCTCACAAGCCGCAAGACCGACCTCCTCACCAAGATCCGCAACGAGGCCAAGCTCACCGACGAGATCGAGGCCGGCCTCAAGGCCGCCGCCGACGAGTGGAAAAGCACCTTCGTCGCCAAATAATTAATGAATGATGATTCATGATTGATGATTTCAGTCACCGCGCTCCGCCGCCCAATCATTGATCATAAATCGTAAATCATAAATAACCCATGGCTTCCCTCCGCGACATCCGCCGACGCATCAAGTCGGTCAAGAACACCCGCCAGATCACCAAGGCGATGGAGCTCGTGGCCGCGTCGAAGATGAAGAAGGCGCAGCAGGCTGCGCTCGCCGGCCGCGCCTACGCCGCCCTCATGGCCGAGATGCTCGCTGCCGTCGCCGGCCGCGTCGAGGAGAGCCAGCATCCGTTCCTCGCCCGCCGCGAGGTCAAGGTGCGGGGCATCATTCTGGTCACCTCCGACAAGGGTCTCTGCGGTCCGCTCAACGCGAACCTCTTCAAGCTCGTCACCGAGATCAAGACCCCCGCCAAGTATGCCGTCATCGGGCGCAAGGGCGCCCAGTTCATCGCCCGCACGAAGCGCAACCTGCTCGCGGATTTCTCCGTGAACGACCGCGTGCCGTTCGCCGACGTCAAGGTCGTCGCCGAGTTCATGGTGAAGCAATACCTCGAAGGCACCGTGGACACCGTCGAGCTGATCTATCCCCATTTCCGCAACACGCTCATCCAGACGCCGACCAACCTGCCGCTGCTGCCGCTGGAGAGCCTGTCCGCCGTGGTGGCCGACCTGCACAAGGACGCCGGCCAGACCGTCAAGAGTGACGACCGCGAGATCCTCTTCGAGCCCGACGCCCATACCGTCCTCGAGGCCCTGCTCCCGCTCTATCTCAACCGCGAGGTTTACCAGCACATCCTCGACGCCAAGGCCTCCGAGCACAGCTCGCGCATGGTGGCCATGAAGACCGCCAAGGACAACGCCACGAAGCTGATCGGCGACCTCACTCTCGAATACAACAAGGCCCGTCAGGCCGGCATCACGCAGGAAATCCTCGAAATCGCCGCCGCGTCCTTCTCCTCCAACTAATCCCTTCCAACCTACTTGGAGAAGCCTGCTTGCAGGCGACTTCTTCCACCACCGCCCCATTCGTCATGAGCAACCAAGGCAAAATCGTCCAGGTCATCGGCGCCGTCGTCGACGTGCAGTTCGCTGACAAATCCGTCCCACCCATCTATCAGGCGCTCACCGTCGACTACAGCGTCGCCGGCAAGAAGGAGTCCCTGACCCTCGAGGTGCAGCAGCATCTGGGCGAAGGCCTCGTGCGCGCGATCGCCATGTCCTCCACCGAGGGCCTCGTGCGCGGTCACCCCGTGACCGATACGGGCGCCCCGATCACCGTTCCCGTCGGCGAAGGCATCCTCGGCCGCATCTTCGACGTCACCGGCACGCCGGTGGACGGTCGCGGCCCGGTGGCCCACACCAAGCGCTACCCGATTCACCGTCCCGCCCCCACGCTGGCCGAGCAGGACACCAAGGCCGAGATCCTCGAGACCGGCATCAAGGTCATCGACCTGATCTGCCCGTTCATCAAGGGCGGCAAGGCCGGTGCCTTCGGTGGCGCCGGCGTCGGCAAGACCGTCGTCATTCTCGAACTCATCAACAACATCGCCAAGGCCCACGGCGGCTACTCGGTGTTCGCGGGCGTCGGCGAGCGTTCCCGCGAAGGTAACGATCTCTATCACGAAATGTCCGACGCCGGCGTCATCGACCAGAAGGACCTCAGCAAGTCCAAGGTCGCGCTGGTGTACGGCCAGATGAACGAGCCCCCGGGTGCCCGTATGCGCGTCGCCCTCTCGGCCCTCGCGATGACCGAGTACTTCCGCGACGAGAAGAATCAGGACGTGCTGCTCTTCATCGACAACATTTTCCGTTTCTCCCAGGCCGGTTCCGAAGTGTCCGCCCTCCTCGGCCGCTCGCCCTCCGCGGTGGGTTACCAGCCGACGCTCTCCAACGAGATGGGCCTCCTCCAGGAGCGCATCACCTCGACGAAGAAGGGTTCCATCACCTCAGTGCAGGCCGTGTACGTGCCCGCCGACGATCTCACCGATCCGGCGCCGGCCAACACCTTCGCGCACTTGGACTCCACCATCGTGTTGGAGCGTTCCATCGCCGAGCTCGGCATCTATCCCGCCGTCGATCCGCTCGCTTCCGTGTCCAAGGCTCTCCAGCCCGACATCGTCGGCGAGGAACACTACAAGGTCGCCCGCGAAGTGCAGCGCGTCCTCCAGCGCTACAAGGATCTCCAGGACATCATCGCCATTCTCGGTCTCGATGAACTTTCCCCCGAGGACAAGCTCACCGTCTACCGCGCCCGCAAGATCCAGCGTCTCCTCTCGCAACCGTTCGCGGTCGCCGAGGTGTTCACCGGCACCCCGGGCAAGTACGTGCCCGTCAAGGAAACCGTCCGCGGCTTCAAGATGCTGCTCGACGGCGAACTCGACCACATCGGCGAAACCGACTTCTACATGAAGGGTGGCATCGACGAGGTGATCGCCGCCGCCGGCAAAAAGTAACCCGCGCTGCGCGCATCGTTCCAAGCAACAAGTTCCAAGTAACAAGAATCCAAGCGCCTCTCCCCAGACTTGATCCTTGTTACTTAATACTTCTCTCCCAATGCCACTCACCCTCGAAATCGTCACCCCGGAAGCCAAGGTGTACTCCGACACCATCGACTCCGTCGTCATCCCGACGGTCGAGGGCGAGATCGGCGTCCTCCCGGGCCACATCCCCCTGCTCACCCAGGTGCAGGATGGCGAACTCCGGGTCACCAAGGGAGCGACCACCCAGCTCCTCGTAGTCAGCGGCGGGTTTGCGCAGATCGACGGTGACCGCGTCCGCGTCCTCGCCGAAAACGCGATCAACGAGGAAAAGATCGACGAGAACGCCGTCGAGGCCGCCCTCAAGCGCGCCGAGGAGCAGCTGCGTGAGGCCAAGGACATGGATCCGCAGCAGTACGAGCACCTCCAGAGCATGGTCCGCTACTCGGGCGTCCAACTCGCGGTTAAACGTAAAAAGCACTAAGTATCTTTCGCCCCGGCCAACCCTTGTTTGACCCGGGGCTTTTTTCTGCTTCTCTTCTGATACTCAGTCTCAACCTCAATGCCCACGTCTTCCAGCAACCTCTCCCCGCTCTGCCAGCTTCCTGCCGGCGGCACGGCGCGCGTCTGCAAGCTCACCGGTGATGAAAGTTTCTGTCAGCGCGTCAGGGAAATGGGATTCGGCGAAGCCTCGTTGGTCACAAAGATTTCGGGGACCAGCACCAGTCTCTGCCTGGTCAACGGCACCCGCATCGCGCTGAACCACCGGGCGGCCATGAGCATTCTGGTCGAGCTACTGCCCACGAGCGCCCGCTAAGCCCGCCCGCGTTATAGTGAAACTGCCGTCACACATCACGCCGCCACCCCGCCGGCGTCCGGCCTCCGCCAACGACCGCACCCCGGTCTACGCCATCGTCGGCAATCCGAACTGCGGCAAGACCACCCTGTTCAACGCCCTGACCGGTCTCCGCCAGAAAGTGGGCAACTACCCTGGCGTCACGGTCGAAAAGAAAATCGGCACCACCTGGTCCCAACACGGACTGCCGATCCAGATCATTGATCTGCCCGGCGCCTATTCCCTCGCCGCCCGCTCCCCCGACGAGGCCGTCCTGCGCGACGTATTGCTTGGTCGGCGCGAAGACACCCCGCAACCTGATCGCATCATCTGTGTCGTCGATGCGGCCAATCTGGAGCGCAATCTCTACCTCGTGCACCAGATCCTCGATCTCGGCCGCCCGCTCATCATCGCTCTCAACATGATGGACATGGCCTCCGGGGCCGGGATGAAGGTGAATGCCGCCGAGCTGGAGCAGGAACTCGGGATTCCGGTCATCCCTTGCGAAGCGGTGCACGGACGCGGACTCGTCGAACTCAAGCTCGCCATGAGCCGGGCCGAACTTCCCCTCGCGCGCCACCGCTGGGACATTCCCGCACCGGTCGCACCCGCGGTCGCCGAACTGCAGGCCTCCCTGACGGAGAACGACCGACGCTCGCCGCTCGTGGCCCGGGCCGAGGCGCTGCTGCTGCTCACCGATTTCGATACGGTGCGGGTGGCCGGCTCCAAACCCCTGAGCGACCGCACGCACGCTATTCTGGCCGGTTGGCGCGAGCGCTGGACCGGCGAAGGCACCGACTGGTCGGCCGCCCTCATTCGCACCCGCTACGAGGCGATCAAGAATCTTTGCCGGAACGTCCTGGTCCGGCCCGCCCTCCAAGGCCCTTCGCTTTCCGACCGTATCGACGCGGTGCTTTGTCACTCCGTCTGGGGTTGGGCCGTGTTCGGCGTGATCATGGCCGCGCTGTTCTTCTCCATTTTTTCCCTCGCTGAGGGACCAATGGATTTCATCGACGGACAGGTCGCCACCCTCGCCGGGTGGGTCAAGGACACGATGCCCCCGGGCGACCTGCGTGACCTGCTCACCGATGGCGTCATCGGCGGCGTGGGCGGGGTCCTCATCTTTCTCCCCCAGATTCTCATTTTGTTCTTCTTCGTCGGTCTCCTTGAAAGTACCGGCTACATGGCCCGCGCCGCGTTCATCATGGACCGGCCCATGAGCAAGGTCGGGCTGAACGGCCGTTCCTTTATTCCTCTCCTTGGTTCCTACGCCTGTGCCATCCCCGGCATCATGGCCACGCGGACCATCGAAAACGCCAAGGACCGACTCGTCACCATCCTCGTGGCCCCGCTCATGAGCTGTTCCGCCCGGCTGCCCGTCTACCTGCTGATGATCGCCACCCTGCTGCCGGGCGACCGACTGGCCGCCTCCTCCAAGGCCGGGTTGATGATTCTCATGTATGCCCTCGGCACCGGCGGCGTGTTTTTCTTCGCCTGGCTTTTCAAGCGCACGCTCGTGCGGAGCGCCCCCCAGGACATGATCATGGAACTGCCCGCCTACCAGCCCCCGCGGTTCAAGGACATCCTGCGCCACATGTTCGAACGTGGCTGGCTCTTTCTCAAAAACGCCGGCACCATCATCCTCGCCATCTCGATCGTGCTCTGGGCCCTGACCACCTACCCCAAGCATCCTGATCCGGCCGCCACGCCCACCGAACAGATCGCCCACAGCTTCGCCGGACAGGCCGGTCATCTGATCGAACCCGTCATCAAGCCGCTCGGCTTTGACTGGCGCATCGGCATCGGTCTCATCACCTCCTTCGCCGCCCGGGAAGTGTTTGTCAGCTCCATGGGCGTGATCTTCGGGGTCGAGGGAGCCGAGGATGACACCACGCCGTTGCGTGATGCGTTGCGCAACGCCCGCTGGCCGACCGGCGCCCGGTTGTTCACCCCGCTCGTTTGCATCGTGCTGATGGTGTACTATGTTTTCGCCATGCAATGCATGAGCACCGTCGCCGTCGTCAAACGCGAGACCAACTCGTGGCGCTGGCCGCTGTTCCAGATCGGGTACATGACCGGCACCGCCTGGCTCCTGTGCTTCGCCCTCTATCAAGCCGGCCGCGCCCTCGGCTACTAGCCCACCACGAAATACCCAAAAAACACGAAAGGTTTCCGCCCTCCTCACCCGCCTTTTCCCCTTTCGTGTGTTTCGTGGTGACCCTCTGAAATGTCTTCCTCTCTCCAAACCCTGATCGCCCTCGGACTCGTCGCCCTCGCGCTGACGTTCCTCTTGCGCTCGTGGCTGGGAAAGAAGAAATCCCCCGGTTGCGGGAGCACCGGCGAATGTGGAGCGATCAGCCCAGAAGTTAGGAAACTGCAGAAGCAGGTTGGGCGGAATCAACGATCCCGCCCAACTGGCTGAAAAACTCAGAGCGGCTGGCGACCGAGCGTGCCGCGGAGTGAGGCGAGGTAGTCGGCGGCGGAAACCTTGGCCAGCTCGGCGCGGGCGGCGGTGAGCCGGGACGCCAGTCCGAGCTTCTGCACCACCGCGGAGTTGGCCGGGACGGCATTGTAGGCTTCCAGCGTCTGGACGTTCTTCGTCCACACGGCGATGTCGGTCTGCTGCTTCGACTTCAGGCGGGCGGCGTACCAATCGCTCGCGAGCAGGTGCTCGCGGGTGAAGAGCGAGCGCACCTCCGGGGCCTCGGGGCCGTGACCCTCAAAGCTGCCCTTGGCCATGATGTGCAACAGCGCCTTCAGCGGCGGACAGGCCAGGGAGATGGTGCCGTCGTCGAAATAGCTTTTGGCGACGCGCTCGTGCGTGGCACAGATGTTGTCCATGCCGTCGACGAAGATGGCCATGTCCTGCTGTTCCGGACGCAGCATTTCCTGCGTGAAGATCGAGTGCGGGTGGGTGAACACGCGACCGAAGAACACCCGCGCGAATTTCATCGTGATGCGGTAGCCCAGGCGGCTGGCCAGAATCTTGCGGCCCTCCCAGTCGAAGTCCTGGCATTGCTCAAGATAACCGTGGTCGAACAGAAACTTCGGATCGCGCTCCGCGGCCGACATGCGGCTCCAGACCTCGGGAATCAGCAGGCTGACATCGTGGTCGACGCGAGCCTTGGGACCCACATAGCCAGCCGCCGAGATGAAGGCCGGCTGACCGGTCAGAATCTGTCCGACGAGGGCGGCGTTGAGATCGATGATCGCCGGCAGGGCGTTAAACGGACCCTTGGTCAGGGCGCCTTCGGAGCCGGCGCCCGTGGTCGAGGGCGATTTGCCCGTCATGGAGCTGATATACTCCATGAAGAGCTCGGGCAGCTCCATGTGGTGGATCGGATTGAACACGGCCAGCGGACGGATGCGGGCAGCCGCCTCGGGCGGGTTGTTGCGGCGACCGGGGACGAAGGCATCCACCGGGGTCAGCACCGCGGCGGCGGCCGGCAGTCGCCGGTGCAGTCGGGTGGCCATCTTGGCGAGATGCACGCCGCGGGCGTCGATGAGATCGGGACGCAGCTGGAGATAGCGCGGGTTTTTCGACGGCTTGCCATCGACGATACGGGGATGGGCCGAGGAAACAAACCAGGCCGGACCTTCCTCGCCTGCCGCGGCGGCGCGGACGAGCCGCTGCATCGGCTCGGTGTATTTGGAGAAGCCGATGGCCTCATCCTGCAGGGCCTGCGCATCCGCCTGCGTCAGGGGTTCGAAGTTCGAGATGAAGTTGTCCGGCTGGGAAAGCTCGAGCTCGGTGAGCTTGTCATACCCGCGGTGGATCGCCTCGTCGGGACGCTGGAAGAGACGCTTCTCGCAATTCTCCACGAATTTCCGCGACGGCGCATCGGCGCCGTTGACCGGCACCACCACGGAGGCCGTGATGTCGTCCTCCATCTGGATCTTGTAGGCCGGATGGAAATCCTCGCGCAGGCCGAACACGCGCCAGGTGCCGTCGGCGTCGTAGCCGACGCGGAGGTAGCTGGCCGTGAGCTTGCGGTTGTCACACTTCAGCTCGTTGCCGGGATTGCCGTTGATGTAATCCACGGAGAAATGCTTGCGCCAGTCCGCGCCCCAGCTCGTCGAATAGTGACGCTTCACCACGAAGACGATTTCCTTGATGTACTGGGAAATGGTGCGCAACCAGGCATTGTACTCGTCGGTGTATTCGCGCTCGGCAGGCGTGAGCAGCTTGATGACCGAGCCGAGGGAGCGCTCGGGACTCAGAATCGGGCGGTGGTCCGGCGGCCGGTTGCTCGTGTCGCGGTAACGGGTGGAATAGTCGCGCGAGATGAGCGCGGCCACGCGGTCCATGTCCTGGTCATAATCGGCAACGAACACCGGACCGGGCAGAATCGCGTCGGAAATCGGCTTGGAGATCTCGGATTTGCCACCGCCCGAGACCGTGCAGGGTTTGTGGCAGAGCGTGCCTTCGGCGACGGAGCCAACGAGGTGCCAGGCGGAGTGGCCGGGCGGTTGCTCGATGTGCACCTTGTAGCCGGAAGGGCGCACGTAGGTGCGCCCGGCCCGCAAAGGCATCTGCTGGGGCTTGCCCTCGTGGGTCCAGGTGACGGTCTGCGCGTTGAGATCAAAGGCAACGTCCTCGGCCACATAGATGATGTCCGGAAACTCCCGGTCCACGGCGTAGCCTTCGGGTTTCACCTCCATCAGGCTCGCGTATTCCTTGGCCACCTCGGCGAAGGAATGCCCGCGCTGCTGCACATGCAGATTGCCGGAGAATTCCTCGCCCAGATCGTAGGTGGGGTAAACCAGCGCGCCACCGGCGTGCTCCTCCTCGGCGAGACCGAAGAGATTGGCCGAGTAACTGATCTGCGTCTTCACCTCTTTCTTGCAGTAGCCGAAATAATTGTCGGCGATCAGCGTCACGATGACGCCGCTGGCATCACGCGCACAGATCTTGAAGGCTGAACCGCCGTTGTAGCGTTCGTCCTCGGTCTTCCAGCACATGCCATCGCGCCGCTGGCGCTCCGTCGCCTTGTCGTAATGGGGCAGGCCGAGGTCCTTCTTCAGCAACAGGGTCAGGTGCGGGGCCAGGATCACGCAGCCGGTGTGACCGGTCCAGCGGGCGGGATTGAGCGCAGCATCATTTTCCGGCTTCGTCGGGTCACCGGCGTTGCCGAAAATTCTTTCGATGAAGTCCAGGTTCGCCACCAGTGAACCGGGCACGAAAAACCGGATCTCCATCCGCTTCTCCTCGGAGAATCCGGCCACCGCCGGGACCACCAACGGACGCAGCAACAGGGAAACGAGGCAGGTGGTCCCTTCGCCTTCCGCGCCTGTATAAGGCACGCGGGCGAGATCGGCTGGCGGCTGCAGGGCCTGCGCGAGCATCCGCACGAAGGTCACGGGCGGCACCCCGAGCTTGTCGTCGGGCACGGGCAATCCACCTTCGACGATGTGAAAGACGCCCTTCGTGGTGCGCCGGTCGCTCGCCGGGTTGTGCAACACGCCGTTGCGCAGGCGGTAGCTCTTCAGCAAAGGCGAGGTGCACTCGTCTCCATGCCGGGGCAGCGACAACTCGCGCGCCATGCCCGGCTCGTCCAAGGCAAAGGTCCTGACCGGGAGACGCGGCACCTGCTCAATCGCGCCAAAGGTGCTATCAAGCCAGGCTTGGATGCGCGCATCCGCCGGGGCCACCGGGCGCACCCGTTTGGGCGCGAGGTCGCTGAGCTGGGCCTTGATCTGTTGCTTGAGTTCCTTTCTGGGGTCGTGGTTCATACGCAGATAGGGATAAATTTCGTCCAGTTGCCAACCGGTTCAAGCGCATACCGTGCCAGACCTCAATTTGCGTCAAAATTGCCAACCTCTGCACAGGGTGCTTTCGCCGGCACCAGCAAGCATTCCCCGGTGATCTTTATCCATCGGTTGCAGACCGGCCTTTGCTCCGGATCAGGTCAGGCCTCGCCTTTTTTCGAACTCCCTCTTCACGCCACCCGGCTGCAATCGGTGGAATCTTGGCGGGATATTCCAATCCAATCCAACTTGTTGGCAGACCAATTTGGGTTTTGTTCCGGAGCGAACCCTTCTCTCCATGCACGAACACCTGTCCTCCTCCCTCAGCCACTATTTCGCGCTCATGCTCGGATCAGGCCGGGCGTCCACACCCACCGAACACGTTGCCCAAGGAGCTGACTGCGTACACCATGCAGATCTCACCGGACTGCGTTACCTCTTGGGAAAAGTGCGGGAGAAAGCGGCGACCATTCGCGAGTCGGGCCGGTTGCGACATCGGATCGAATTGCTCGCCACCTTCATCGAGGAATCGGAGTTGGACCCTCAATCGGTGGCGCAGCGGGAAGCGTCCTTTTCGCTGTACTACTTCCTGAAAGGATTGGACCTGATCCCCGATTCGATTCCTGAAATCGGTCTGTTGGACGATGCCCTCATGATTGAGGCTGCGTACAACCGGAACCTGCTCGAACTCCGTTCCCATTGGGCGGCGCATGGCCGGGAGTGGCCGGCCAACGTCTGATCGGCACCGTCGTCACTTCCTCGCCCCGTCGTCACACACTGGCCCGGCCAACGTTCACGTCGACCTCGCCCCGGGTACGTTGTAACCCGGTTTCCACTTCAGGCATCGGCGCGGCATCGAAATCGAATCCCGGCGAGGATCACCAAGCCCGCACCCAGTCCAAAAGCGCCTGCACCAGCCGGGTCGCCGCTTCGCCCAGGAAGATGAAATAAAAAACTCCCGCCACGAATACCAGGTAGCCAGCGATGATGAAGAGGCCATCGCGTTCCAAAAGGCCTGCTGCCAGCAGCAGAATCGCCCAGGCCGGGAAACTGTTCGTAAACGGGATCGGGATCGGCAGCAGCAGCACCAAGGCGGCAATCAGCAGAAAAATCGCATGCAATTGCACCAGCCGCGGCGTGTCCGTCAGGAACGTCAACCGCGGTCGCAGGAATTTCTCGAAGAAGCGGAGCAGCTTCTCGGCAAAGCCAAACACCTTGCTGATGAAGCCGGCGGGCAGCACTTTCCTTTGCAGTTTCTTGGGCAGCCAGGGCCGTTGGCCGAGTGACAGCCGGAATGCGATCAGGGCGATGGCCAGACCGAAGGGCGTGGACAGGCCGGGCAGGGGAATCGGGGTGATGAATGGCAGGGCCAGCAGCAGGACCAGCAGCATGTAGGCGCGTCCCCCGAGCACCTGAATGACCTCGCGCAACGTGATCGCGCGGTCGCCGGCCGCCACCCGCAGGTCGGCCAATTCCACGGAAAGCTTCCGCGGCTTGATCGCGGACACGGGCCGGATGCGGATCTTCATGTACCCCGCCTGTTGCCGTAGAGCTCGATGTGCAGCCGCGGAGCGTAGCGATAGCCCCGCTCCTTGCAAAGCTCGCCCAACCAGCCGCTGCGGGCCCGCAAGGCCTCGACCGTCACGCCCTCGGGCATGAGCAGGATCTTGGCGGGCGGGATCAGGCAGTCGGTTTCGCGCAGCATCGTTTCCATCTCGGTCACATCGGCCTCGCTGCTGACGACAAACTTGAGCTGATAATTGCCGACGCCGATCCACGTGGCCACCACGCGCGGCTGCCAGCGCAGTTCGGCGTGCTTGCGCCGCCAGGTGTCGTCCAGACGCGCATCCGGCGCCGAGTGGGCGAGCTTGGGGCTGAGCGAGGCGAGATCGCACGCGATACCACCCGGGGCGACAGTCGCGGCCGTTTCAATCGTGATGTGGTACCCACGCTCCGAGAGTTGGAAGGCCAGTTCGTGGATGCCCGGCGCGATCATCGGTTCGCCGCCGGTCAACACGACGTGCTTCGACGGGTATTGCCCGATTTCCTCCACGATCTGCTCCACCTCCATCTGTCGGCCTTCAGGCTGCCACGAGGCGTAGGGCGTGTCACACCAGTTGCACCGCAGGTTGCAGCCGCTGGTGCGCACGAAGACGGACGGCACGCCCGCCAGCTCGCCCTCGCCCTGGAGTGAATGGAAGATTTCGGAGATCAGCATGGGTGGTACCTGCGAGACCAATAGGACTCAAGGGTCCTACGGATTCAAGCCCGGCCCTGCCGGCAGCGGCGGCGTGGCCGCATACTCCGTCGGATCCGCCAGCCCCGCCTGCTGGAAAGCCTCGCGGCGCTCCACGCAGGTGCCGCATCGGCCGCAGTGGATCTCGCCTCCCTTGTAACAGGACCAGGTGCGGGCAAAATCCACGCCCAGCCGCGCGCCCTCGGCCGCGATCTGTCCCTTGGTGAAGGCGATGAACGGCCGCAACAGCTCGATCCCCGCGTAGGTGCCGAGCCGCATGGCCTCGCCCATCGCCGTCATGAAGTCCTCCCGGCAATCCGGGTAGATGGTGTGGTCACCCGTGTGCGCCGCGATCACCAGTCCGGCCGCTTCCGCGCTTTCCGCAAAGCCCGCCGCGGCCGCCAGCATGATGCCGTTGCGGAAAGGGACGACCGTGCGCTTCATGTTGTCGTCAGCGTAGTGCCCCTCGGGGATCTCGCCGCCCTTCTGCAGCAGGTCCGAGGCAAAAAGCTGGCCGATGAAATCCAGATGGATCGTGCGGTGCGGCACCCCCAGCTTCGCCGCGTGCTCGGCGGCCAGGGGGATTTCCCGATGGTTGTGCTTGGAGCCATAATCGAAGCTCAACACGGCGGACACCTCGTTGTGGGCCTTCGCCCAATAGAGCGCGGCCACCGAATCCATCCCGCCGGAACATAGGACAACAACCTTCATGCCCGGAGATTGGTCACGAAAACCCGAAATGCACAAAAATAATCCGCGCAATTCCCTGCACCCCGGCCGTCGGGTTGGCCGCACGCCATCGGCGGACTTAGTCAGGTTCGGAGTTGGCCTCGCGCCTTTCCCGGTGTTCAGTCGGTCCTGTGGCTTTCCCTCTCATCATCGCCCATCGCGGGGCCTCGGCCGAGCAGCCTGAAAACACGCTCGCCTCGTTTCGCCGGGCCCTCGCCCTGGAGGCGGACGGCATCGAACTCGACGTCCAGATCACCCGCGACGGCGTGCCCGTGGTCTTCCACGATGCCACGCTCAAGCGCCTGACCGGAGCCCGCGGTCGGCTTGCCCGCAAATCCTGGCCTGAACTGACCGCCCTCCGGATTCGCACCAGCCACGCCATTCCCCGGTTGGTGGATGTCCTGCGCCTGACGCGAGCGCTTGCCGTGGTGCAGATTGAGCTGAAATCCGGACCGGTGGAGCCCGTCATCCGGGCCATTCGGGCCGCGCGCGCCACCGAGTGGGTGATTCTGGCGTCCTTTGACGCCCGGCTGGTGGCCTCCGCCCGAGAGCTGGCGCCGGCGATCCCGCGCATGCTGATCTCCGAGGGTCGGGAGGCCCCGGCCCGGTTGGTGCGCAAACTCGCGCTCTGCGGGGCCGGCGGCCTGAGCGTACACCATCGCGCCATCCGGTCTGCTGCCTGGGTAGGCCATTTCAAGTCGCGCGGTTACGCGGTCTGGTCCTGGACCGTCAACGACCGGGACACGGCCCGACGGCTGGCAGAGTGGGGGGTCGACGCGCTCCTCGGCGATGATCCGGCCTTGCTGAAAGCAGCGGAATAGTTCTCTTTTGCGCCAGTTCCCATAGTCCGTAGGCGGACAATTAGGTGATGACCATTCTTCACGACCCTCAATGCACTGAATATGGCTCCTCGATGCGCCCCGAGCAACCAGCCCGGGTGCTCCTGAGTGCAAAACACCTGAGGGAAACCCATCCCGCGTGGCACTGGCAGGTCCCCGCCGCTGCCCCGGAACCCCTCGTCCTGCAGGCCCACACGCCCGGACTGCTGCTCCGAATCGGCCATGGTCCTGATATTGATGGGGATACGCCTCATTTTCCCGGCATCCGCGAACACGCCCTGCGCGCCGCGGGCGCCGGCCTCGCGGCTGCGAAAATCGCCGTGCAGGGGGAGAAGGCCTTCTCCCTGATGCGCCCACCCGGGCACCATGCCACACGTTCCCAGGCGATGGGCTTTTGCTACCTCAACTCGGTTGCCATCGCCGCCCTGCAGCTCACCGCTGACGGCCACCGCGTCGCTGTCTGGGACTTCGACGCCCACCATGGTAACGGCACCGAGGACATCCTTCGCGGCCGGCCCCACACTTTCTTCGCCTCGGTCCACCAGTATCCCGGTTACCCGGGCACCGGCACCTCGTCCGTCGGCAACATCGCCAATTTCCCCGTCGCCCCGCAAACACCCCGGGAGACCCACCTCGCCGAACTGGCCCGGTCGTGGGAAGCGGTGTTGGCTTTTCGCCCGGACGTCGTGCTGGTCTCGGCGGGCTTCGATGCCTATGCCCGTGACCCGATCACTTCCATGACCCTTGAGGCGGAAGATTTTGCAGAGCTCGGTCGCTGGCTCGGCCAATTCAATCGGCCCTGCGCCGCCCTGTTGGAGGGCGGATATAGTCCGGATCTGCCACTGCTTATTGACGCCTTCCTCACCGCTTGGGAGAACGAACCCCGACACTCTTGAACACGACGCCGCACTACCAGTTCATCAACCAGCCCGCGCAACTACCGCCGCTCCTTGAGGCGATCGATCGCTCCCCCGAGATCTCGCTCGATACCGAGGCTGACAACCTGTTCCGCTACAAGACCAAGGTCTGCCTCCTCCAGATCCTCGCGGACGGAAAAATCTTCCTGGTGGACCTCCTGGCCGAGATGCCCCTCGGTGAACTCTGGCCCCGCCTCGCCGCCAAGCCGCTCATCATGCACGGCAGCGACTACGACCTGCGCCTGTTGCGCGAGCTCTGTGATTTTCGACCGCTGAGCCTCTTTGACACGATGTTCGCAGCGCAGCTGCTCAGCATCCCGCGCTTCGGACTGGCTGCGCTCCTGGAACACCATTTCGGCGTGAAGCTCGACAAAGACCACCAGAAGGCCAACTGGTCCAAACGTCCGCTCGATCGCGACATGCTCGATTACGCGGCCCTCGACGTGCATTACCTGCCCGCCCTGCGGGACAAGCTGCGCGACGATCTGGTGCGCCTCGGCCGTCTGGAATGGTTCGAGCAAAAATGCCGCTGGCAGATCGAGGTGGCCCGCGACGGCTTTTCCGGCCCCGACGAAAACGACTGGCGCATCGGCGGCGCCGAAAAACTGCGGGGCCGCGGTCTCGCCGTGCTGCACGCCCTCTGGCATTGGCGCGAGAGCTGGGCCGAGAAACTCAACACGCCTCCGTTCAAGGTCACCGGCAATGATCTCCTCATGCGCCTGGCCCGGGCCGCCGAGGAAGGCGCCTCACCCGGCGAACTTCTGCAGGTCAACCTCGGCCGGCGTCACGAACGCCTCGGACCGTCGTTGGAAGGCGCCATCCGCCGCGGTTTTGAAACCGACCCGCGCACGCTGCCGCGCCGGGAACGCCGCCGCGATTTCTCGCCCATGAATCCCGACGAGCTCACCCGCCAGGACCGCATCAAGGCCCTGCGCGACCGGCTCGCGAGCAACCTGCAGCTCGATCCGACGCTCATCGCCACGCGCGCACAGCTCGCCCTGCTCGCCCGTGATCCCGCAGGCATCGCCAACGTCCTGCTGCCCTGGCAGGCCCAGCTGTTTTCCTCGGATCCTTCCTGGCAGAGCTGATTTTTCCCGGAGGGCCGGTCGCCCGGGAAGCCGCCCCTCCACCATCGGAACGCCCCCATGCCCGCCTTCGCCAACATCGCCCATCACCTGCCGCTGATGGCGGAACAGCAACCGGACCATCCCGCGGTCAAAATCCCGCGCGGTCGCACCAAGGACGGTCGCATCGATTACCTCACCCTCAGTTTTCGCGAACTCGACACCGAGGTGAACGCCTGGGCGGCGCGACTGAAGGGCAGGGGCGTGCAGCAAGGCGACCGCGTGCTGGTGCTGGTCCGCCAGGGTCTCCCGCTCATCGCCGCCGCCTTCGCCCTTTTCAAACTCGGGGCCGTGCCGGTCATCATCGACCCCGGCATGGGCCGGAAAAACTTCCTCGCCTGCGTCGCGAGCTCGAACCCCCGCGTCCTCCTGGGCATCGCGCGGGCCCAGTTCCTCAGCCACGTCTTCCGGAGCGCCTTCAAGACCGTGGCGATCCGCGTGTGGGTGTCTGGCTCACCCACGGCCAGAATTTCAACGGGAGGGCCGGTCTCCCGACCGGCCGCATTTGCGGCCACCGCCGACACCGATCTCGCCGCCATTCTGTTCACCTCCGGTTCCACCGGCGCGCCCAAGGGCGTGTGTTATGAGCACGGCATGTTCGAGGCCCAGGTGGCCGCCGTTCGCACCGCCTACGGCATCCAGCCCGGCGAGATCGACCTGCCCTTGTTGCCCATCTTCGCCCTGTTCAATCCCGCGCTCGGCATGACGGCCGTCGTGCCCGAACTCGACCCGGCGCGTCCGGCCGACGTCGACCCGGCCAAGCTTGTGCAGGCGATCACGCAGGAAGGGGTCACCTCCTCCTTCGGCTCACCCACGCTCTGGCGGAAGATTTTCGATCACTGCCTTGCGCACCAGATCACGCTGCCCACGCTCCGCCGCGTGCTCTGCGCCGGCGCCGCCGTGCCCGACTCGCTCTGGGCCGACGCCGTGAAGGTGTTGCCCAACGGCAAACTCCACAGCCCCTACGGGGCGACCGAAGCGCTGCCGCTCTGCACCATCTCCGCCGATGAAATCCCGGCCGATTCCGTCGCCGGTGCCTGCGTCGGCCGCCCGCTCGCCGGGGTGCAGCTCAAGATCATCCCGCTCAGCGACGGACCCCAGACCCAATTGGCCGGCCTGCTCTACGGTGAGATCGGTGAAATCGTGGTCGCCGGTCCGATGGTGACCAAACGGTACGACGGTCTGCCCGAAGCCACGGCCATGGCGAAGATCGCGTTCCCGAAGTTTCTGCTCTCCGGCCACAAAAACCCGGTAGGCAACGCGGGCGACTGCTGGCACCGCATGGGGGACTGCGGGTACCTCGACAAGGAAGGACGCCTGTGGTTTGTCGGCCGCAAGGCCGAGCGGGTGACCACACCCGCCGGCATCCTGCACACCGAACCGTGCGAGCAGGTTTTCCGCCGGCATCCACAGGTGGCCCGTTGCGCGCTCATCGGGCTGGGCGCGCCCGGACAGCAACAACCCGCGTTGGTCGTGCAGGCGAAAACCGCGGACAAACCTGTCGACGAATCCCGGCTCGCCCAGGAACTCCGGACTCTCGCACAGCAACACCCGCACACGGCCGCCATCCGCCGATTCTTCTTTCATCCCTCGTTCCCGGTCGACGTCCGCCACAACGCCAAGATCCACCGCCTCACCCTCGCCAAATGGGCGGCGGGTCAGAAAGGCTTCGAAATCCCCTGAGTAGCTGCACCCGACCGAAAATGCCGCCAACAACACACCCCGCCCTGGCGGGCACCCCTCTTGATAGAGGGGACTTCGGCTGCGTAGCTCATAAATCCCCTCTTTCAAGAGGGGTGGCGCGAAGCGCCGGGGTGTGTTGGTTCGCCATGGACAAGAGCGCGTGAATCCTGATCGGCGCGATGCGGCGGATTTCGTTTTTGCACTAGAGCAAACAGAGTGAAGAGAGCGCCCACCGCCATAACGCTGTTCTCATCTTTTCCTCCCGTGAAATTCTCATTCCTTTCCGTGTATTCTGTGTATTCCGTGGTGACCCTGCCTTAGGCCTTGCCACCTTATTGTCGTAATCATTCGTGCTATGCCTGGGTGATCTTCCCGTGTTCTCCCTCCGCAAAAACTTTCCTGTCTTTGTCACCGGCGCCACCGGCTTCATCGGCGGCCAGCTGGCCGAACGGTTGCTGGCGGACGGACGCCGCGTGCGCGTGCTGACGCGCCGGCCCTTGCCGGCATTGGAGGAGCGCGGGGCGGAGATCGTGCTCGGCGACCTCCACGACAAGGCCGCGCTGCAACATGGTTGCCACGCGGCGGACACAGTCTTTCACGTCGCCGGTCGCGTCGGCGTGTGGGGCCCCGAAGAGGATTTCCACCGCGTCAATGTCGAGGGCACGCGCAACATCATCGCCGCCTGTCGCGAGGCCAAGGTACCGCGTCTCGTCTACACCAGTTCCCCCAGTGTCGTTTACAGTGGAGCGGACCTGCGCGACACCGACGAGTCCGCGCCGCTCTGCACCGCCGCACCCTGCGCTTACCCGGTGAGCAAGGCCCACGCCGAGCGGGAGGTGCTCGCCGCCAACACCAAGGATCTCGCCACCATCGCCCTTCGCCCGCACCTCGTGTGGGGTCCGGGTGACAAAAACCTGGTGCCGCGCGTGCTCGCCCTGGCCCGCGCCGGCAAGCTGAAGATCATCGGCCCCGGCCGGAACAAGGTCGACCTCACGCACATCTCCAACGTGGTGGACGCCCACCTGCTTGCCGAGGGCGCCCTGGTGCAACCCGATCATCCCGCGGCGGGCCGCGCCTATTTCATCACCAACGGAGAACCGGTCGTGCTGTGGGACTGGATCAACGAACTGCTGCGCGGCCTGGACCTGCCGGCGATCAAGCAGCGGGTGCCCTTGCCCGTCGCGTATGCCGCCGGCGGCATGCTGGAATTCTGGTGGCGACTGACCAGCCGGCCCGGCGAACCGCCCATGACCCGTTTCGCGGCCAAGGAAATGGCCACCGACCACTGGTTCAACATCGCCGCCGCCCGCCGCGACCTCGCCTACCACCCGCTCATGACGATGACCGAAGGCACCGAAGAGCTCATCTCCCACTACCGCAAGGGAAACGATTGCTAAGGGTGGGGCGGCGAGTCCCTTCGCCGCCAATCCGCCGAGCTACGCAGAGTCTGCGACGTACCGCTGGACTTCAGTCACCCATTCCGCTGCCGCACGGCCTCGAACAGCGTGATGATCGTCGCCATCGCGACGTTGAGTGAGTCGGCCTGGCCGGCCATGGGGATGCGCACCAGTGTGTCGGCGCCTTTCATCCAGAATTCGCTCAGCCCGTATTGTTCGCTGCCCATGACGATCGCCAGCGGGCCGCGCAGGTCGGTCTGCGTGTAGAGATTGGTGGTGTGCGGCGTCGTGGCGGCCGTGCGGATGCCCTTCTCCTTGAGCCAGGCGTGGACGGCGGTCGATTCGGCAATGACGATGGGCACGGAGAACAGCACGCCGGTCGACGCGCGCACAACGTTGGGATTGAACACGTCCGTCACGGCGTCGCACACGATCACGCCGTCACAGCCGGCGGCATCGGCACTGCGCAGAATCGTGCCGAGATTGCCGGGTTTCTCAATGGATTCGACCACCAGCAGAAACGGGGCTAGCGAGAGCTTCAGGTCGGCCAGGGCGTTTTTCCACTGCGGAGCAACGGCCAGCAGACCGTCAGGACGGTCGCGGTACGCGCATTTGGCGAAAGCGTCCTTCGACAATTCGAAAAGCTGCGCCCCGGCGGCGCGGGCCTGTTCGATCAGCGCTGGCTCGTTTTCGCCCATGAACCACTCGGGACTGAAGTAGAGTTCATTCAGCCGGATATTCTTCTCCAGGGCCCGGCGGATCTGCCGGTAGCCCTCCACCAGAAACAGCCCGGCCTCGTCGCGCTCCCGCCGGTCCCGTAGCTTCACGAGCTGTTTGACGCGCGGATTCTGTAAGCTGGTTATTTTTTCCGGTAAAGACACTGCCCACGAAACACACGAAATTCACCAAAGAGCCAAACCAAACTTGGCCTAAGACCCCGGAGACACGAATTGCACGGATTTACCCGAAGGAATCCCTGTCTTCTGAATTCGTGTCCATTCGTGCAATTCGTGTCTCTCGGCTACCAGTCCCACGGATCGGGGAATTGTCTTCCCCTGCCTTGTTTCGTGTCTTTCGTGTGTTTCGTGGGCAAAAAGAAATTCAACGACCATCCCTTCCCCTATCGCACCGAGATCGAGCTGGAGATCGCCACGCTCACCAATCTCGGCGTCGGTCTCGGCCGGGTCCCGTTGCCCGCCCCTGCTCCCTCCTCCCTGCTCCCTGCTCCCGCGACCCAGCCCGTCACGGGGTGGGTCGTCATGGTCCCTTTCACCCTGCCCGGCGAAAAGGTGCGCGTCCGGGTCTATCGCAACCACAAGAACTATTCCGAGGCCGACCTGCTGGAGGTGCTCACGCCTTCGCCGCACCGGATCGATCCGAAATGCCCGCTCTTCGGCCGCTGTGGCGGCTGCCAGTACCAGCACCTTACCTATGCCGAGCAGCTGAAGTGGAAGCGCCAGCAGGTGGAGGAAGTGCTCAAATACATGGCCGGGGTGGAATTTGCCGTGAACCCCGTCATCGGCTCGCCGCGGGAGTTCGGTTACCGCTCGAAGATCACGCCGCACTTCCGGGCAGGTCATGGGCATGGAGGGCCGGTCTCCCGACCGGCCGCGGTTGGCCGGGAGGCCGACCCTCCATCAGAAAGCCTGCATCCCATCGGTTTCCTCAAGCAGAGTTCCCGCTTCGAACTCGTCGACGTGCCGCGCTGTGACATCGCCACGGAGGAGATCAACGCGAAGCTGCCCGAGGTGCGCGCCAAGACCCACGCCCGGCTCGCCGCCGGCGAGTACAAGCGCGACTCCACCCTGCTCCTCCGCCACGCGCAGGAAGGCGTCATCACCGACTACGACGCCGTGATCCATGAGGTGATTGCTCAAGCAAGCACTTCGTCCCCGCTCACGTTCCACTTTCTCGCCCGCGACTTCTTCCAGAACAACCCGTTCATTCTCCCGGCCTTCACCGCCTATGTGCGCGCGCAGGCCGCCGGCAGCGGGGCAAAATACCTCGTGGATGCCTACTGCGGCAGCGGGCTGTTTGCGCTGAGCTGTGCCCCGGCCTTCGAAAAGGTCGCCGGCATCGAGCTGAGCGCGACCTCCGTGCAATTCGCCACCGAGAACGCCGCGGCCAACGGCATCACCAACGCCACCTTCCGGGCCGGGGATGCCGCCCAGATCTTCGCCGGGCTCGAGTTTCCGCCGGCCGATTCCGCCGTCATCATCGACCCGCCCCGCAAGGGCTGCGACGAGTCCTTCTTGCAGCAACTCTTCGCCTTCGGCCCGCGCGCCGTCGTCTATGTGTCGTGCGATCCCGCCACGCAGATGCGCGACCTCAAGGGCTTCATCGCCGCCGGGTACCGGCTCACGGCCGTGCAACCTTTCGACCTCTTTCCGCAAACGCGCCATCTCGAGTGCGTCATCACGCTCGTGCGCACTCCCTGACCGGCGAGTCCGGCGGGGCGCCGCGCCTCGGCGCACCGCTTGGCCGTTTGTCGCCGGCGTCGTTCTCCTGCCGCATCAATCATTCCAGCCGCAGGAAAAGTTATTCACCCGGCACATATCGTTAGGATTTTCGGGCGCTCGGGTGTATTCTTCTCTCGTGAAAGGAACTCTGGGTCCCGTGGTTCAGAGCAGCGATCTACCCCCGTGCCTGGTACGTCCTCCACAACCCGTGCTGCCAACTGCCATGGGGTGGCGCAGCACCAATAACAACGCAACTATGCGCTAAAGTCCCGGCACAAGCCGTCGACCCAAAGGTAAGGCACCCTGCTACGGCGGGGTGCCTGTTTTTTGGCGAGGCTTCACAATGAGCGAGCGGGACCAAGGCTACACCCCCCCGCCCTACATTTTCAGCTGCAAGGATCCGGCATTATAGAAGGGGCTTCGGCTGCGATGGTTTGGATCCCCTCGGGAAAGAGGGGTGGCGCGCAGCGACGGGGTGTGGGGGTTCGGAGTTAGGGCGATGTCCTGAAGCACCGTCACCCCGTCCGATTCATTCGTCGCCAGCTGCCTTGTTCCCTGCTGTGGTCAACCCCTCCGACTCCGTTCTCTCTGTTCCCTCCTGTGAGGTCAGACTTACCGGTTCTCCATCCACTCCGGACTGCTGTAACGCTCGATCAGGCCGCTGACTTCTTCCTCGTTCAATTCCGGCCACGGCGTGGGCGTCTCCTCGGCCCCGAGCATGCGGGCGATGCCGGCGGAAAACTCCGTTTGAAACCGCTCCCAGTCCAGCTCGTCCACGCGGCTTTTCTCGATGGATCCCTGCAGGAGCAGGCCGTGCTTGTTGCGCTTCATCGCCGCGCCGGCGATCTTGGTTTGGGTGACGGTGTTGATCACGTCATACAACTCGGGCCGCTCAAAGCAGATGGTCGGGCCTTCCTCGGTCGGATGACGCGTTTCCTGCAACGCCACGGGTTGACCGAGGGCCTGCATGGCCGCCGCCAGCGCCGCGTGCACGTCGCGATAGGCCTGCGTGGCCGGGGCGTCGAACAGGGCATGGGCGCGCGGGATGACCAGGCAATAGGTCCAGTCGTTGCGGTGATCCACCAGCCCGCCACCAGTGGGCCGGCGACACAGGTCGAAGCCTTCGCCGGCCGGGAGATTGGCGCGGATGTACTCCATGGTCTGGCTCAGGCCAAAGGTGAAGGCGAGGGTGCGCCACCCGTAATGCCGGAAGCGCGCGGCCGCCGGCTCGGGGTAGCGTTGGAGCAGCAGGAAATCCAACGCCATGTTCTCGGCGGCACCGGCAGTGCGAACGGGCAGGGTGTGCAGCAACATCACTTCAGGAAGCGCTGGGCCCGGCCTTCTTTCAAGGCGGCAGGCAGTTCCGGCAAATTGTAGAGGTCGGCAAACGCCAGCGCACCCTGCACCGCTTCCTTGGAAGGCAAGGGATCGCACTGGATGATCGCACCGGCCACGATGGACGCCAACACCGCGGGCCGCAGGTCATCCCAATCCCGCTGACGGGTGGCCCCGCCTTCCGCGTAGTACAAACGTCGGGCCGTATCGACAAACACCTTGATCTCCTTGGGCGCGGTGCCCGTCAGCTCGCGCACCACGAGCGGGTTGTTGCGGTTGTATTTCTGCAGATCGGTTTGCAGCCACCCGACGAGCCCCCGCGTGCGCTGGAGGACGATGGCGCGGACCTTGCCCTCCGGTTTGCCGGCCACGGGGGAATTGGGAGCCGCCAGATCCTTCGCCAGCGCCGCAAAATCATACTCTTCCAGCGCCCGCGAACGTTTGTCCCGCAACTCGGCCCGCCAGTCCGCCAGGGTCCGCAGGTACTGGTGACGCGGGAGTCCGGCCTCGGCCGGCGTCTCCTCCGCCATCAGCGCGCTCAGGGCGGCCTGCTCGGCCTGGGCGTGGGCCCGGGCGTTTTTCAGGCGCGTCCACGAGCGCAACCCGTAGACCGCGCCCACCGTCACCGCCACGGTGAGAGCGACGATCAGCCAGGTGCGGCGCGACACGGCGGGAAGCATCATGGGTGGCACGGAGCCTTCCTCTTTGTGATCCGCCGCCTGCGCCGCCTGGGCGGCCTCCTCCATCGTCTGCGCCTTCAGCAGCAGCTTGTAGATGGGAATGGCCTGGGAAATGTTCTTCAGCTCGCGGGGTCCGAGCCGCGTGACCTGCAGGGCCAGCTTGTTGCGCACGACGTGATAGACGGTCTGGGAGATGCAGATGCCGCCGGGCTCCGCCTCCGCCTGCAGGCGGGCGGCGATGTTCACGCCGTCGCCCATCACATCCTCCTTGTTGACGAAGACATCGCCCAGATGGATGCCCACGCGGTGCAACAAGGTCTTTTCCGTGCCAGGCTTCCGGGTGCGCTCGGCAAAACTCCGCTGGATCGCCAGGGCACACGCCACCGCCTGGACCGCGCTCGTGAAATGCAGCAGCAGGCCGTCCCCGACCGTCTTCAGCACGGACCCCTCGTGTTCGGTGCAAATCCGCCCGATGGTGTCAAAATCCTCCCGGAGCAGCCGCAGGGTGGAATCCTCATTCTCCTGCATCAGGGCACTGAATCCGACCACGTCGGTAAACACGATCGCGGCCAACGAGCGCTGGCCGGGAATCGGCGGGGTGGACGGGGTGGATAACATGTACGGCTTTACCTAGGTCATCCCCCTCCAAGGTGCAACGCCTTTGCTCCGCCCTGAGGGCGGAGACCCAATCCGGGGGCACCGCCGGTCATGGGGCCAGCCGTTCGATGACCCAATCACCGTTGGACTCACGCCGATAGCGGAGCCGGTCGTGCAGCCGGCTGCGCCGGCCCTGCCAGAATTCCACGGTCTCGGGTGTCACCCGGTAACCGCCCCAATGCGGGGGCAACGGCACCTCGCGGCCTTCGTATTTTTTCTCCACCACGCGGTAGCTTTCCTCAATGACGGCGCGACCGGCCACCGCCGTGCTCTGCGGCGAGGCCCAGGCCGCCAGCTGGCTGGCGCGCGGCCGGCTGTGAAAATAAACCTCGGCCTCCTCGCGCGCCACCCGGGCGACTGTCCCCTCGATGATGACCTGCCTTTCCAGGGCGATCCACGGAAACAGCAGCGAGGCCTTGGCATTGGCCTCCAACTCGCGGCCCTTGCGGCTCTCGTAATTGGTGTAGAACACGAAGCCACGGCCGTCGCAGCCCTTCAGCAACACCGTGCGCACCGACGGCCGGCCGCTGCGGTCCACCGTGGCCAGCGACATGGCGTTGGGCTCGGTCACCTTGGCCGCCTCCACCTCCTGAAACCACTTTTCGAACTGCCGGAACGGGTTCTTTTCGAGGTCTTTTTCAAGCAGTCCCCGGGTCCCATAATCCTTGCGCATGTCGGCCAGTGTCATTGCCCCGCACGATGCCCACCGGCTTCCTCCTGTCAAAATCAACCTCGGCGGGCGACCGATGCCGCCGGGCCCTTTCCTGCAGTCGCGGCTGGCCTGCCCGGGCCTAACCTGCTTGGCTCGGGCCTCCACCGCATGACGCCCGTCCGCTACCTCTCCCGCCACCAAAAAGAACTCGTGCGCTTCCTGCAGCAGCTCGTCCGCCTGCGCACGGTCAACCCGCCGGGGGAGAATTACGGCGAGATCACGTCCTTACTTGCGGAAACCCTGCGCGACATCGGCCTGCAGGTACGCCGCGTGCCCATCACGCGCGCCGTCCAGAAGCGCACCCAACCCGACCTGCTCGACCACCCGCGCTACAACGTCATCGGCTTCTGGGACACCGGCGCCAGGAAGACCGTCCACTTCAACGCCCATTACGACGTCGTGCCCGTGTCGGGCAAGTGGCGCCACGGCAGCCCGTTCAGCGGCACGGTGGAGAAGGGTTGGATCTACGGGCGCGGCACCTCCGACATGAAGGGCGCCATCGCCAGCATCGTCTTTGCACTGAAGGCCCTGCGCGCCACCGGCACCAAGCCCAACTTCAACTGCGAGGTCTCGTTCACCGCCGATGAGGAAACCGACAGCGTCCTCGGCACGGGCTGGGTGACGGCCCACGGCCGGCTGAAGGCCGACTACGCCCTCGTCGGCGAGGGCGGGGAAGGCGACGGCGTCTGCTGCGGCCACAACGGCGTGGTCTGGCTCAACGTCCATGTGCACGGCCGCGCCGCCCACGGCTCGACGCCCGAGGAGGGCATCAACGCCCTTGAGAAGATGTCGGCCCTCGTCCTCGCGCTCGACGGCTACAAAAAGATTCTCGCGAAGAAAAAGTTCCGCACGCCCGACGGCCTGATCCGCACCCCCACGCTCAATCTCGGCGGCGTCTTCGCCTCCGGCGAGGGCGGCAAGATCAACACCGTGCCGGCGGCCGCCAGCTTCAGCATCGACCGCCGCATCCTGCCGATCGAAAACGTCGCCACGGCCGAGCGCGACCTGCGGGCCTACCTCAAGAAAGCCGCGGCCAGGATCCCGCAGTGCCGGATCACCATCGAAAAGATCTCGGACAACCATTCCTGCTACCGCGATCCCGGCACGCCCTTCGCCGCCGCCCTGCGGCAAAGCGTCGCGAAGGTGCGTCGTCGTCCGGCGCAATTCTGCGTTTCGACCGGGTTCAACGACATGCATTTCTTCGCCAACGAACTGCGGATCCCCACCCTCGGTTACGGCCCCGGCGGCCTCGACTTCCACGCCATCGACGAACGCGCGAAAATCAAGGACCTCGTCAACACCGCCACGATCTACACGGACCTGCTGACGACGTTCGCCGGCTAGGAGCTCAGAGCCGGGAGCGGAGGGCTTGGAGCCAGCAGGGTCGGACTTGCACATGCTTGGCCCTGTTTTGCGGCATTCCCCTCGCGCTCGACTCATCATGGAGGGTCGGTCTCCCGACCGACCGCGCGGCCCGTCTGGAGACCGGGCGTCCAATAGACCCCCAGCCTTCACCGTCCGCCTCTGGCTCCCCACTCCCGGTTCTGAGCTCTCAGCTCCGCAGCCCCTGCCGGATCATGCTGACGGCGATCGCGGCGAGCAGCATCGAGATAATCTTGGAGATCGCGCGCAGGCCGGTGCCGCCGATCTTGCGGCCGAGCCATTCACTGTAGTGCAGGGCAAAGACCACGAGCGCGAGGTTCACCGCCAGGGCGACGAGCGTGACGACCAGCCCCACCGCATCATTTTGCGCCAGGACCAGGAGCGTCGTGATGGAGGCGGGACCCGCGATCAACGGCATGCCCAGCGGCACCACACCGAACCCTTCGGGGAGCTTTTCCGGCTCGGACGCGGACTGGGTGAGATCCTTCGCCGCCAGGATGAACAGGATGAGTCCGCCCGCGACCTGGAAGTCGCTCACCGAGATGCCGACGGCGGTGAAGATGCTCTGCCCCAGCATGAGAAACCCGAGTGCCACAAGTCCGCCGGTCCACGTTGCCTGGTTCGCGATGCGCTGCCGCTGCGGGCCATCGACGTTCTGGCCCAGCCCGAGAAAGATCGCCGCGAGCCCGACCGGGTCGATCGCCACGAACAGCGGGATGAAAGCCAGGAGAAACTTGGACAGCCACTCTTGCATCCCCGCAGCGTGCCCGCTGCCCCCGGAAAAAGCAACGCCCCCAACGGTGCTTTTAATTAGCAAAAAGCCGCCATCATGTAGATGGCGGCTCGGTTTTTCGCTTATCGCTTTTTGCAAGTCCAGTTGGGCCAGTCGTCACTCTTGTGGCGATTATTCTCCCAATTGAGGGGTTGGAGGTTGGCCAACTCATCACCGCCGCCTTTGGCGACAGGTCTGATGTGGTCAATTTCCCAGCCGTTGTTGCTTGTTTGCCCGTATTCCTGGCGGCAAATCATAGCGCCGCAGGTATCGGTCCGGTAGTTGGGATAACCCGCGATAGGTTTCGCCTTCTGCCAGACGGCTTCGATGGTGGCAGAGTCAAATGACCCCCCACCGCTGTTTGTGTTATGGTTTCTAGCCATGTTGGTAGTGTTGGGCAGACGGCTGCCCTGTTTTACGGGTTGCACTGCCGATTCATCCTGCCAACGTCGGGCTTCTCTAGGGCTGACGTCAGTCGGCTGCTCGGTCCGGTGGAGATGAAGGCGCGTCCAACATCTCCACCGAACTGGGCCTCATTCCGCGGATTTTGAGGCCCGCTACTTTGAAACTTGGTGGAGGAAAGTGACAAAATATTGCCTCCTGTCAATAACTTCAACTTGCGTGTTGATGTTTTTCTATTATGTATGCCTGCGTTGAAGATAAATTTAGGCACTATTTCGACTGTCATGGCCGGCTATCCCCAAGTGGCTAGATCGGCTTTATCTTCTCTTTTGGAAGAAGATAACAGAGTAACGTCACCTGCCATTGGACTGCGATCCATCTCCAATGATGGAGGTATAGATTTTTCAAAGCTAGACAGCGTTTACACGCCGCAGTCGGAGGGATGGCTCAAAAAGATGGCTGAATCGACCGTCCAAGCGGGTGACTTGATTGTCGCGGCTCGGGGCAGCAGTGGGAAAGCAGGTGTAGTCACCAGCAAGCAATCTGAGCCCATCCTCTGCACTAACAATGTGCTACTGATTCGGGCTAATCCTGATCTGGCAGATCCGAGCTATCTACAGGCCTACTTGCAGCAGCTCTACACCGATCCCAACCAAGAAAAACTTAGGCGCGGTGTCTTGGGTCAATGGTCTATCACCCGCTCTGACCTGGAGCAGCTCGAAATCGATCTTCCGCCGCTCGCTGAGCAAAAGCGCATCGCCATCGCCTTTAATGCGATACACGAAGCCCGCCGGGCGGCATTGGCCGTCAGTGATCACTACGGAAGTCTCCTCGAAAATCTCCGCACACAATTTTTTAAATCCAAAACCCTTCCCTGACCATGCCCCTTACCCTCTCCGAACTTTCCCAGAAACTCTGGCGCGCGGCTGATATCCTGCGCGGGCAGATTGATGCTTCCGACTACAAGGAATACATCTTCGGCTTCCTCTTCCTTAAGCGTCTATCCGATGTCTTCGACGAGGAGGTTGCCCGGATCATGGCCCGCGAAAAAAAGCGCGGCACCTCCGAGACCGATGCCCGCAAGATCGCCGACGATCCCGACGAACATTCTTTCTTCGTCCCTACCCGGGCCCGTTGGTCCACCTTGACCGCCCTGCCCACGAACCGGGGCGACGCGCTCAACAAGGCCTGTGCTGCCCTTGAGCAGGAAAACACCCGCCTCGAAGGTGTCCTCGCCCGCATCGATTTCAATTCCGAGCAGCGCCTCGGCGATGCCCGCCAGCGCGACAACCTCCTCGCCCGTCTCATCACCCATTTCTCCGAGCTCGACCTGCGCAACGCCAACCTCGATAAGCCCGACTCCCTCGGCGACGCCTACCTCTACTTGATCGAGCAGTTCGCCGACGATGCCGGCAAGAAGGGCGGCGAATTCTACACCCCGCGCAGCGTCGTCCAGCTCATGGTCAACCTGCTCGATCCCCGCGAGGGCATGCGCATCTACGATCCCACCTGCGGCTCCGGCGGTATGCTCCTCGAATGCGCCGAGCACATCCGCGCCGCCGGCGGCAACCCGAAGAACCTCACGCTCTGCGGTCAGGAGAAGAACCTCGGCACCTGGGCCATCGCCAAGATGAACATGCTCCTGCACGGGCTGCCCGACGTGGACATCCAGAAGGGCGACACCCTCCGCGACCCCAAGCATGTGCGCAACGGCGCCCTCCAGCAGTTCGACCGCGTCATCGCCAATCCGCCCTTCTCACTCAAGGAGTGGGGCTGGGAAGATCTCGCCAACGACCGCCACGGCCGCTTCGTCCCCGAGCGCGCCCCGCGCACCAAGGCCGACTTCGCCTTCATCCAACACATGCTCGCCACCACGCGCGATGACGGCCGCCTCGCCGTCGTCATGCCACACGGCGTGCTCTTCCGTGGCGGCGCCGAGGGCCGCATCCGCCAACACCTCGTCGAGCAGGATCTGATCGAGGCCGTCATCGGCCTGCCCGCCAATCTCTTTTACGGCACCGGCATCCCCGCCTGCATCCTCGTGCTCCGGCGCGGCAAGCCCGCCGCCCGCCGCGACCGCGTGCTCTTCATCCACGCCGCTGCCGACTTCGAGGCTGGCAAACGGCAGAACAAGCTCCGGCCGCAGGACATCGCCCGCGCCACCAAGGTTTTTGTGAAATTCGCCGACGAGGCGCGCTACAGCCGCGCCGTGCCGCTGACCGAGCTTCGCGAAAACGAGTTCAATCTGAACATCACGCGCTACGTGGACACCGCCCCGCCCGAGGAACCCGTGGACCTCCCCGCCGAGCTGCGGAAACTGGAAAAACTCCAGCGCGAACGTGATGTCGCCGAAGCCCGCGTGCGCGAGCACCTGGTCAAACTCGGGCTGCTCAAGTAGTCGACCTGTCTTTTCGAAATGCCCACCCACTGGAAAGAGAAACTTGCGGAAGAGTGCTTTGAGACCGTTACGAACGATAGCGGGAGCAATTTCCTGACGGGCGAATATCTCCCCAAGGGAAAGTTTCCCATTGTCGATCAGGGGCAGGTCCCGGTAGCCGGCTATACAAATGACCCAAAGCGTGTGTTTACTCAGCCGCTTCCAATTATTGTTTTTGGCGACCACACGTGCGTTTTCAAGTTCGTGGACTTTCCGTTCGCAGTTGGTGCCGATGGAACCAAATTACTTAAAGCGAGAGCAGGCATTGATCCTCAATTCCTTTATCAGGCTCTCACGGCCCTAGTCCTGCCCAACAATGGCTACAGTCGCCATTTTAGCGTGCTTCGCAAAATGCGCGTGCCGAGTCCGTCGCTCCCCGAGCAACGGCGAATCGCCGCTATTCTATCTGAGGCGGACGCCGCGATCACCTGCAATGAATCTGTAATTCGGCAAGCTCATCACCTACGTCGCACCGCTGTGTCGGCAACATTTTCAGGTCTGAAAACATATCCTTGGCCTATTCGCTCTATTGGATCGATGGTCACATTGATACGCAAGCCAGTCGCCGTAAGGGTTGATGCTAGCTATCGGGAAATTGGTATTCGTTCTCACGGGAAGGGAATATTCCATAAGGAACCAGTATTTGGGTCACGCCTCGGTAACAAAAGAGTTTTTCATATCGAACCTGACTGCCTTATTCTGAATATTGTTTTTGCTTGGGAGAATGCCGTGGCGGTTACGACGGCAGAGGAGCGTAGCATGATTGCTTCGCATCGCTTCCCAATGTTCCGACCCGATCCCGCAGTGTTGGAGCTGGAATACCTAAGACATATCATCCAATCACCTCGCGGCGTCGAATTGCTTAGATCGGTCTCACCGGGAGGCGCCGGTCGTAACAAGACCCTCAATCAGAGTGATTTTCTCGGGCTTCGCATTCCAGTGCCGTCGCTCCAAGTGCAGAGAAAAATCATATCGGTCTTTGACGAAATCGATAACTCCATTCGAACAGAAGAGATTCAACTAAACGCGCGTAAGCGCGCCCGCCGAGAACTTGCCCGCCGACTTCTCACCGGCGAACTCCGCGTGAAGGTCTAACTTAACTTTTGCCGTGTCCTCCGAAATCCAGTTTGCCGACCTCGAAGCGCTGACCGAGAGCGCGACGCTGGAATGTAAGGCGGCAGCAGGGCCTGATGGGCGAGGGAAGTTGCCGGACAGTTTCTGGGAATCCTATTCCGCCATGGCCAACACCGACGGCGGCGTGATTCTCCTCGGCCTTGCCCAGTCGGGCGCGTGGCGGTTCCGCGTTTCCGGCATCGCCGAACCCGAGCGGCTCGTGAAGGAATTGTGGGACTTGGTGCACAATCGCCAGAAAGTCAGCGCCGCTCTGCTCCGTGAGGGAGATGTCGCCGTAGTCGATCTGGCGGGCGTGAAGGTCGTCAAGGTCACCGTGCCGCGCGCGGCACGCACGGTCCAACCGGTCTATATCGGCGCCAATCCGCTGAAAGGCACCTACCGTCGCCGGTCCGAGGGCGATTACCTGTGCGACGAGGACACCGTGCGCCGGATGCTGGCCGAGCAGCGCGACACGCCGCGCGACGCCACGATTCTGTCCCGCCACTCGCTCGCCGATCTCGATGCCGAGACCCTTCGCGCTTACCGACAGGTCTTTCAGAACCGGCAGCCGGATCATCCTTGGGTGGCGAGGAACGACCGCGATTTTTTAGAAATGCTAGGCGGCTGGACCCGTGATCGCGAAAGCGGAGCCGAAGGGCTGACCTTGGCCGGGCTGCTGATGTTCGGCCAACTCCGACCGATCCTCGATGCCGCGCCGAACTACATCGTCGATTATCAGGAGCAACCCGACAACGACGAGACCCGCTGGACCGACCGGGTGACAACCGACGGGGCGTGGTCGGGCAATCTCTATGATTTCTTCCGGCGGGTGATGCCGCGCCTCACGCGTGACCTGAAGGTTCCATTCCGGCTGAAAGACGACACACGGGTGGACGACACGCCCGTGCACCAGGCGTTGCGCGAAGCGTTCGTGAACATGCTGATCCATGCCGACTACAGCGGCAGGGTCTCAGTGCTCGTGATCAAGCGGCCGGCCGAGTTTGTGTTTCGCAATCCCGGCACGATGCGTGTGCCACGGTTAGATGCGTTCCGGGGCGGGGCGAGCGACTGCCGCAACCGGGCCCTGCAAAAGATGTTTCAGATGATCGGGCTGGGGGAGCAGGCTGGCTCGGGTCTGCCGAAGATTTTCCGCCACTGGGAGGAGCAGCACTGGCGGTTGCCGAATCTGGAGGAGGCCTTCGGCGCGCAGGATCGGACCACCCTCGCTCTCTCGACCGAAAGCCTGCTCCCGGCGAACGTCATGGCAGAGCTCGACCAGCGATTCGGCGTCCGCTTCCGCAGCTTGTCCGAAGCCCAGCGCACCGCCTTGGCCACAGTGGTGCTGGAGGACAGCATCACGCATGGCCGCTTGCGTGAGCTTTGCCTGCGGCATCCCCACGATCTGACCAAGGAACTGAGTGCCTTGGTCTCCGGAGGTTTTCTGGTCACACGCGGGGCGACGCGAGGCACGCGATATTATTTCCCCGAGAAGGCCCCGGCAGAAGTGACAAATCCCGGCAATAAAGTGCCAATAACGGCAATAGATGGGGAAAAACACCCCCAGCTTTCACACAAGGGTGCCAAAGACCCGTCCGAACCGTCCGAAATGTCACTTTCCCAACGCTCTACAGATGCGGAAAGTGACAAAGTTGGGGGCGCTCAGCTTTCACATAAGGGATCAGAGCTTTCACATAAGGAGGGGTATTTGAACCCCCGGTCACTCGCTTGGGCGGAGGCTTGGCTAGCCGCAGGCAAGGTGCGCGACACGGGCCGGGCCACCCCCATGGCGGTCAACGACCTGATCCTGCGGGTTTGTGCCGGGCACTTCGTCAGCACCAGTCATCTGGGTGAATTGCTCGGGCGAACCCCCCGCATGCTTACGAGCCGGTATCTGGCCCCGTTGGTGGCCGCAGGAAAACTGGAGCTGCGCTATCCCGGCAATCCCCGTCATCCCGACCAAGCCTACCGGGTCAAAGGCTCATCATCATGAGTCTCGACGGACAAGACGAACGCCAGTTGGTCGAAGAGCCCGCAGTGCGGTTGCTGACGCAGGGGCTGGGCTACCACCTGCTCGCAGCCGAAGAAGTCGAACAGGCGCGAGATTCTTCCACGAGCAGTATCCTTACCCAGCGCTTCCTCCAAAAGGTCCGCGAGCTCAACGAATCCGTCACCGATCCCGACCGGCCGCCGCTGACGGAGGCCCAACTCTCACGGATTCTCCGGGCCGTGACGGCGCCGGATGCCGTTGGCCTCATCGAGGCCAACCAGAAGCTGCACACCCTGCTCGCCCACGGTCTGTCGGTGGAACATCACTACGGCGATCTGCGCGGCCAACAGGGGAGGGACATCCGGCTGATCGACTACGCGCATCCCGAACGCAATGAGTTCGCCGTGGCCCGTCAGTTTGCCGTGCGCGGATCGCGGCGACGGGTGGTGGCCGACCTCGTGATCTTCGTCAACGGGTTGCCGGTCGTCGTGATCGAGTGCAAGAGCCCGCACCTGGCCGACCCGATCGGTGACGCCGTCCGGCAATTCGACCGCTATCAAGAAGCCGGAGGTGATTTCCTCGGGCAAGGTGCGCCGACGCTCTTTCATACGGTGCAAGTCCTCATCGCCACCTGTGGGACCAAGGCGCGCTGTGGGACCGTGCTGACTCCGGCGCGCTTCTTCACCGCGTGGAAGGATGCCTGGCCGCTCTCGGAAGGGGAGCTCTTCGATCTCACCGGACACGAGACCGCTGAGGAACTGTCCGAACAGGAGACGCTGTTGTGCGGGATGCTTCGACAGGAGAACCTGCTCGAACTGATCCAGACCTTCGTCGCCTTCGAAACCGAGCAAGGCCGCACCGTGAAAAAACTGGCCCGCTACCAGCAGTTCCGTGCGGTGACGAAAGCCCTCCGGCGGATCAAGAACGCCCCGACCCCCGGACAACGCGGCGGCGTCATCTGGCACACGCAGGGCTCCGGTAAATCACTCACCATGCTCTGGCTGGCCGTGAAGCTGAGGCGTGAGCGCGAACTCGGCAATCCGCTGCTGGTGGTCGTCACTGACCGAGTGGATCTCGACCAGCAAATCAGTGACACTTTCGCCCACTGTGGATTCCCCAACCCCGAGCGGGCCGAATCCGGCGCAGACCTGCGCAAGCTGCTTGGCGCCGGCAACGGGCGCACCGTGCTCACAACGGTGCAGAAATTCGGCGACCGGGAGCCGAACGAGGAACCTTACACGACCGACGCCAACGTCTACGTGCTCGTGGATGAAGCGCACCGTTCCCAATACAAACAACTGGCCGCCCTGATGCGCGCCGCGCTCCCGTCCGCGTGTTTCCTGGGCTTCACGGGCACGCCCATCGACAAACGGGACCGCAGCACCCCGCGTGTGTTCGGCACGGTGTTCGACAAATACCGGATTCACGACGCGGAAGCCGATGGCGCCACGGTGCCCATCCTATACGAACCGCGGATGGCCGAACTGCACGTGGAAGGGCAGAGCATCGACAAGCTGTTCGAGCGCACGTTCGCGAGCTACAGCCGTGAAGAACGGGAACGCATCAAAGCACGCTATGCGACCAAGTCCGCGCTGGCCGAGGTGAAGGAGCGGATCCGCAGCATCACTCTGGATATCCTTGAGCACTACGAACAACGCATTCTGCCCAATGGCTTCAAGGCCCAGGTTGTCGCCACCAGTCGCGAAGCTGCGATCACCTACGGCGAAATTCTCCAAGAATTGCTGCCACCGCTTGGGCTCGACTGTGCGGTCATCATCACGGTCGGTCCGGCCGACCCTGTCCGGCTGCAGGCACACCGCCACTCGGGCGATGAAGAGCAGAAACTGATTGAGCGCTTTAAGAAACGCGGTGACCCGCTGTGTTTTCTCGTAGTCTGCGACAAACTACTGACCGGTTTCGATGCCCCCATGGAACAGGTCATGTATCTCGACAAGGGGCCGGTGGAGCACGACCTCCTGCAAACCATTGCCCGGGTTAACCGGACGGCCGAAGGCAAGACTTACGGTTTGATCGTGGATTACTGGGGTGTATCCGAAGATTTACAGGCAGCTCTTGGCTTGAAAGCCGAGGTCTTTGATCAGGACGACATCAGCGGAATGGACGAGGTTCTCCTCCCTCTTTCCGAGCGGGTGCGCGATTTGGAGTCACTTTGTCGTGCAGCCTATCGGTTTTTCCCGGGACTCAAAAAGGATCACGTTGAAGCGTGGGTGGACCGGCTGGAGGCGACCTCCGTGCGGTTTGAGTTCCAGATGGCATTTCGTTCCTTCGCGCGTGCAATGGATGAACTGTTGCCCGAACCGGCGGCGCTGCGGTTTTCGGACGACCTGAAATGGCTCGGGTTGGTGCATTTGGCCGCCAAACGCCGCCTGCGTGACGACTCGCTGGACCTCAACGCTTGCGGAGCCAAGGTGCGCAAGCTGATCAGCGACTATGTGCGGTCCTCGAAGGTGTCGGCTCTGCTTGAAGAACCGGTCTCCGTCTTCTCAGAAAAATTCGATGCCTACGTGAAAACGCTCGGCTCGCCCGAGGCCCAGGCGAGCGAGATGAGACATGCACTCACTCATGAAATCAGTGTGCGTGCGGAGGAAAACCCGGTGCTTTACCGCTCCCTGCGGGAGCGCTTGGAAGAAGTCATCCGCCTCACCAAGGAGGAGCGACTGCAGGCGGCCGAGCAATTGCGGCGACTGGAGGGCGTGGCCCGTGATCTCCGCTCAGCGTCGCGCACGGCCGATGACCTGGGATTTACCGATGATCGGGCGTATGCCCTCTATCGACTGCTTGAAGAAGCATCCCCCGGAGACGGACGGGTGCAAGAGGAGCAGGCAACCTACGGGGAGGGCCCGTCCGTCGATCCTAGCCGCCGGGAACTGGCCGAGGAGATTCTTCGCACGCTCGAATCCTTGGCGGTCATCGACTGGACCCAGAAAGACGACGTGCAGCGACTGATGCGCAAACAAATCAAAGAGAAGCTTCGGGCGGCCAACTATCCTTTGGAAAACCTTGAGCCGATGACCCTGAAACTGATGGACCTCGCCCGCACCCGCCTCGCGAAATGAACCGCCCCACACAGCACCGGTTGACTGTAAATCAATGTAGGCTGGACTTTGAGCTGGTCCGATCGCGACACCGCCAGAGGACCATCGCGCTCCAACTCAAGCCCGATGGACGCATGATGGTTCGTGCCCCGGAGAAGAGCCCCTTGAGCAGAATCATCTCTCTGGTCAGTGAAAAGGCCTCCTGGGTTCAAAAGCGCCGCTATCAAACCATATCCTCCCTTCCTCATCCGAGCCCACCCAAGGAGTTTGTTGAGGGTGAATCCTTTTATTTTCTCGGACAACAGTATCGCCTTAAAGCCGAAACCAAGTCGAAGGAATGCCGGGTTCTGCTCGATGGGGTCTATCTGCGGGTTTTAACAACGAAGTCGCGATTCACCCCTTCCGCTATCAAGCAAAGTATCAGCCACTGGTTCGAACAGCAGGCAAAACTCTTTCTGGTGAAGCGTGTAGACCGTTGGCTGCGCAAATTGGGTATTACGCGCCCTTGTGAAGTGTTGATCTCGGATCAATCCCGTCGGTGGGCAAGTTGCAGCTCAACATCAAAACTGAGATTCAATTGGCGGTTGATGGGTGCCCCGGTTTCCTTGGTTGATTACGTGATTGCCCATGAACTCTGCCATCTTCTGTGGCCGAATCATTCTGCCCTTTTTTGGAAGGAATTGCGACGCATCATGCCCGATTTCTCAGAGCGTGAACGTCAATTGATCGAAAAAGGTCCCGCTCTGATCCTATAGTCGATACACTTAATCAACGCCCCTCAGGCCACCAGCTCGCGCGGGGCGGCGGGCAGAATCAGGTGGAAAGTCGTGCCCACGCCGGGTTGGGAATCCACGCGCAGACGACCGCGGTGCTTTTCCATGATGGTGTGCGAGGTGGCGAGGCCCAGGCCGGTGCCCTTTTCCTTGGTCGTGAAGAACGGATCGAAAATGCGCGCCAGCACCTCGGGCGGCATGCCCGGCCCATTGTCGCCCAACGAGATTTTCACCCACGATTCGGCCGGGGGCAGCCCGGCCTCGGTGCCTGGTGCCAGATTCACCGCCTGCAGGGAGATGCGGCCGCGACCGGCCATGGCCTGCACGGCGTTGAGGACGATGTTGTGCACCACCTGACCGATCTGGGTCTCATCAACCTCCACCGGCCAGAGATCGCCGGGCAAGGTGTCCACGACCTGCACACTGGTTCCGGTCACGCCAAGTTTGGCCGCCTCTCGCACCAGCCCGGGCAACCGGATGAGCTTCTTCTGCTGGGGACCGCCCTTGGCGAAGGTCTTCAGCTGCTCGGTCAGCTTGATCGCGCGATGGATGACCTTGTCGATCTCCATGAGCCGTGGACCCGCCTCCAGCGGGAGACCGGGGGTGTCCTGGACCAGATAAAGATTGCAGCTCATCACCGTCATCAGGTTGCCGAAATCGTGGGCGACGCCTCCGGCCATGAGACCGAGTGATTCCAGCCGGTTGGCCCGCTCCTGCTCTTCGGCGCGGCGCCGGCGCTCGGTGATGTCCGCAAACACCCCATAAATGCCAACCGGCGTACCCGCCTCATCCCGGATGATGTCCGCGCGCACGAAGGCCGGCACGCGCCGGCCGCTGCGGGACAGCACATCCGTTTCCCCGCTCCAGGAGCGGCCGCTTTTCACCGCGGTGAGAATCTCCTGCGCCACCGCCTTGTCGGCAAAGAGCACCCCATCGCCCGGCACGGCATTGAGCTCCTCCACAGTATAGCCAAACAGGTCGAGGTGCGCCCGATTGTGATAGAGCGAATGCCCCTGCATGTCCCCTATGCCGACGGCGTCGCTGGTGCTTTCCACCGCCTGGCTGATCCGGCGCAACATCGTCTCCGTGTCTTCCAGCTTTGCCTGCAAGCGCAGGCTCCGCCTTCGCCCCAGCATAAAGCCGGCGGCAAGGGCCACCAAAGGGAGGACCCAGACGAGAACTGTCAGGAAAGTTGGCACCGACAATCCTTACAACGGCTTGGATGCCGGAACCTTGAGGATGTACCCGATCCTTTCTTTGGCGTCCCCGTCCTGTCGGACACACCGTCGTAGGGACGTCGCTGGTCGACGCCTCACTCCGGCTGATCCGGACGGATCAACAGCGAATCCAAGGCCGGCCCGATGGTCGGATAAACAAAGTTGAATCCCGCCTCCTGCAGGCGCTGCGGCACGACGCGTTGACCGTGCAGGGCCAGCAGGGGGTCCACGCCCATCAGGCGCGATGCCATGAATTTCACGGCAAACTCCGGTGCGGGCGGACACCACGGCCGGCGCAGCACCCGGCGCAGCTCGCTCATGAAATCGGCGTTGCTCACCGGGTGCGGGGCACAGGTGTTGTAGGTGCCGCTCAGATCCGGCCGCGAGAGGGCGGCCGCAAAGGCCGCCACGAGGTCCTCGCGGTGGACCCAGCTCATGAACTGCCGGCCGCTGCCGGCGGCTCCGCCGAGAAACCGGCGCGTCAGACGCACCAACGGCGGGAGCGCGCCGTGCTCCGCATCCAGCACCACGCCGATGCGCAGCACCACGCGCCGCACGCCCGGCAGTGCCTGGGCGGCGAAGGTCTCTTCCCAGCGTTGACACACCTCGGCGAGAAAGCCCGAACCCGCCGCCAACGACTCGTCACACCAACGGTCGCCCGCATTCCCGTAGAAACCGGTCGCACTGGCCTGCACCCAGACGGGCGGCGGATGCTGGACCTGCGCCCAACCCTGACCGAGTGCTTGCACGGCCTTCACCCGCGATTCAAGGATCTCGCGGCTGTTGTCCAGCGTGTGCACGCAGTTGATGGAGCGTCCGGCAAAATTGACGATCGCCGCCGCGCCCTCGAGCTCTTCGACCCAAGGACCGACGGTCTCCGCGTTCCACGACACCTCACGCAAAGTCGCACCGGGACGCGGATCCCGGGACAGCACGACCACTTCCCGGCCCGCGGACGCGAGCTGTCGCCCGAGCGCCTGTCCGAGGAAGCCACTGCCGCCGGCGAGGATCACCTTGTTGGTCATGCTGAGAGGATAACGCCAAAAAATCGGTTGGCAACCGTAGGCGCGGCTTTACGCGGCGACCGATCGGGCCATAAACCCCCACTTGCTTCCCTTGTCCACGCCTCCCACCAATTTCTTCGATCTCACCCGTGAGGACCTGCGCCAGCGGGTCGTGCGCCGCGGCTTCAGTCCCGTGCACGCGGCCCGCTTGTGGACCTATGTCTATCGCCAGCGCGTGGAAGACTGGGCCCGGATGGATGAACTGCCCGTGCGTTTTCGCGATCAGTTCGCCGGCGAATTGAACCTGCTCCGGCTGCCCGTGGCCGTGGAGACGCGGAGCAACGACGGCTTCACTCGCAAGTACCTGCTCGCCCTCGCCGACGGCCGCCGCATCGAGACCGTGCTCATGCGCTACAAAGGTCGCGTCACCGCCTGCATCAGCAGCCAGGCCGGTTGCGCCATGGGCTGCGTCTTCTGCGCCACCGGGCAGATGGGTTTTGTCCGCCACCTGACCGCCGGGGAAATCGTCGCCCAAGCCATGCACGTGGACGCCGTGCTGGATGAGACCGCCAGCGGGGCAGGGCGCGTCGGCCCCGGCGCGCAGAACCCGGGCGCAACTCATCCGGAGGCTTCGCCCGGCCGGCCGGCGGCCGAACCTCCCGCCCTCGCGCAGCCCGATGCCGCTTCTCCCCACGCGCGGCATGAGCGTCTGCGCAACATCGTGCTCATGGGCATGGGTGAACCCCTGCACAACTACGACGCGGTGATGCAGGCCATCGACATCCTGCGCGATCCCAACGGACTCGCCCTGGCCGGAAGAAAAATCACGCTCAGCACGGTTGGGGTCATCCCCGGGATCATCCGCCTCGCCGACGAAGCGCGACCAGTGTCCCTCGCGGTGTCCCTGCATGGCGCGACCCAGGAAGAACGGGCCGCCCTCGTCCCCGTGGCCAAGAAATGGCCCCTGTCGGATCTGATGGACGCCTGCCGGTACTACATTGCGAAACAGAAGCGCCGGATTTTTTACGAATGGACCCTGATTGAGGGGAAGAATGATACCCCGGAAACCGCCCACGCCGTCGGCCGGCTGCTCCAAGGGCAGGAGGCCCAGATCAACCTGATCCCCCTCAACCCAACATCCGGGTACGCCGGCGCCCCGACCCGGCAGGAATCAGCCAAACGGTTCCAAGCCATTCTGGCCGAATACGGTTTGCCCAGCACCGTGCGGCAGCGCCGCGGCATCGACATCGCCGCCGGCTGCGGTCAGCTGGCCGCCGAATCCAAGTAAACGGCCCCTCGAAAGCGCTCACCGCAACCTGCACGCTCCCCGCCAGCATAAGCTTGGAGTCCCCTCTATCAGGAGGGGTGCCCGTCAGGGCGGGGTGGGTTGTCTTTGATCGGGACAGAAACGATCCGTCGAACCGCGCTTCCGGGCCGTTGTTCCCCGGACTTGCGGCTTTTCCCCTCATTTAATCTTTGCCAAAGCCCCTCGAAATCCTAGCAGTGGACCCTTCAACCCATGAAATTCCCCCGCCTCCTTGCCCTTGCCTCACTCGCCACGCTGCTCGTCGCCCCGCTGACCGCGCAGACGGCCGCTGCTCCCGCCGCCACCGCGCCCAAGGTGTTGCCCACGGCCCGCGTCGCCTGGATCCACTCTGATGCGTTCATGGACGAACAGGGCGGCATCAAGCAGCTCATCAAGGTCCTGAAGGAGCTTGAGCTCGAGTTCAGCGGCACCGAGAGCGAACTCTCCCTGCTCAACGAGAAGCTCCGCACGCTCGTCGGCGAACTCCAGAAGCTGCAGGCCGGTGGCGAAGCCAACGCGGCTGCCATCCAGGAGAAGCAGACCCAGGGCATCCAGATGCAGCGCGAGCTGCAGCAGAAGCAGCAGGCGGCCCAGCAGGCCATCGGCGCGGCCCAGCAGGAAAAACAGGCCCCGATCGCCGCCCAGATCAGCAAGGCCCTCGCCGAGTTCACCAAGGAGCGCAACATCGACCTCCTCCTCGACGCCGCCAAGCTCGGTGATGCCGTCCTGATCGCCAAGCCCGAGCTCGACGTCACCGCCGACTTCATCGCCTACTTCAACGCGAAGAACCCGTAATCCGGTTCAATCCGTTCCCCTTTCCAGCCCGGCCCCAAGCGGCCGGGCTTTTTCATGGCCCTGTCCCAGGTGGAGCGACAAGTCCCTTTGCCGCCGTTGGGCTGAACAGCCGCGGCCGGTCAGGAGACCGGCCCTCCAGGGAAGACCACGAGGGGACGTTGGCGGCGACGCCAACTTTTGCCAATGCCTCGGGGAATGTGCCAAAATAATCTCACTCCAACTCCCGCAGCGCGTCTCGGGCGATCCAGCGCGCGGCCGGGGTGTCGAGTTTCAAGATGCGTCGGGCTTCGGCCACGGCGGCGCGGCGCAGGCGCGGGTTGCGTTTGCCGATCTGACGGAGCGCCCAGTTGACCGCCTTGCGCACGAAGTTGCGTTCATCCGTCGCTTCGCGCCGGATCACGGGAAGAAAGCGGAGAAAGACCGCGTCGGGCAGTTCCTTCCGGTGCACGGCCATGCCCGCCATCATCGCGAAGCCCGTGCGCTTCACGAACTCGGCCCGCCGCGCACTCCACGCCAGGGCTTTCTTTTCCGCCGCGGCCGTCCGGTCGAAGAGAAACGCGACTCCATCCGTCAGATTCCAGCTGTCGCACGCGCGCACCCAACGCTCCATCTGTGCGGCGGTGAGCTGCCGCGGGTCGGCGATGAACGTGGCCATCAGCATGGCCTCCATCACGCCGCTCTCCCACAGCGCGAACGCCAACGCATGATCGCGCCGGTACGGCCGCACTATCCGCCGCAGTTCGCCCATGCTGACTCCCAGCTGCTCGTACCTCGTGTTGATCCCAAACCGCCGCATGCCGGCAATGTTCCGCTCACTGCGACGACCGCGCAGCTCGGCCAGCAAGGCTTGGACGGTTTCGTGCATGTTCGATTCTCAAACAGGGGTAACCACAGAAGACACGGAATACACAGAAAATGAATTCAGGTCTTAGAGGAGCAAACAGGGAGAAGGGAGGGGGCTCCTTTCTGGCGCTTTGTTTGCTCCGTTAACTCCTGTGCAAAGATCGGATTCCTTCGGTGTGTTCCGTGTTTTTTGTGGTGATAATCCCCGGTGTTCTTTCCGCAAGACCAGGTGGCCTCGCCGGCCTGAGCTGCCTTCAGGCCAGCTTGATCAGCAGGGCCGAGGCGTCGGCCTGTTGCCCGGCGTCGCTGGACAGCCAGGTTTTGGCGTGGTCGAGCGCGGCCGGATCCAGCGGCAACCCCATGGCCTTGGCGCGCAGCAGCGTGCTGACGAGCATGAGCTGGGCGCGGGCGTCGGCGGGATTGGCCTTGGCGTTGCTCAGCTGCAGGTCGGCACCCGGGGTGGCGTGATCCGGGGCAAGCACCCCTTTCTCCACGAAGAACTGGGAGAGGGTGGCACCCAGGGCCTGGATGTGCGCCTGCGGGGCGGACGGAGCCGTGTAGGGCAGGCCGGCGGGCAGCGCGGTCCACTCCATGTAGAGACGGACCTGTTCCTGAAACTGCTTCAACACCGTGTCCGCCGTCGAGGGCGTCCAGCGGGTGGTGAACTGTTTGAGTTCGCGGAATTTCTTCACCTCCCAGATGCGCAACACGAACTCGAAATCATCGTTCACGTTGCGCACGGCACTGGTGATCACGTAGTCCAGTCCGCCCTTGGTAGTGTCGTTGAGTTCGCGGATGTTCTGCGCCGTCCACTCGGCCGGAAAAAGCACGTGATGCCGGGCGCTGGACACGGCCACGGCCGTCACCGCCTCGTAGCCGGCGGCGGCGGCGAAGGTCTCGGTGAACCACAGGGGCACGCCGCGACAGAATCGGCCGAGCTCGTCCTCCGGCTGGCGGGAACGCTCGACGGTATCGGCCACCCCCAGCGTGGCGCACTGCGCGAAGGCCACCTTCCGGAGCTTGCCCTCCTTGCGCGCCACCAGCTGCGGCGCGAGCTCCTCGATCTGGTAGAACCAGATCGGTTTGCTGATGCTGGCGAGGCTGACCTTGTTTTCCACGGGCGCATCGCCGGCGATCTGCTCCGCGGTGGGCGCCACGTGCTCGTGACCCGCCATAAGTTCACCAATGGCGTTGGAAAAGCCGAAGAGCCGGTCCTCGAGCTCCGGCCGGTTGAGATCAAACAGGATGTCGAGGAGGTGTTGCGCCGCCTCGACGTTGCGCACGGCGAGATAGGCCTGCAGGAGATTGATACCCGTGGCCGGACCGTGCCGCGCGGCATCGTAGCGCTGCGCGATGAACTCGATCAGCTCGTTCACGTGGCCGTGGACGCCGAGATCCCCGGAAATGGTCACCAGCACGTCGGGCCGGTTGCCGGCCGTGGCCAGCACCTCTTCGTGGATGGCAAGCGCCCCGGGCAGGTCCCGGGCCGCCAGCTTGGCCCGCGCCTCGGCCAGGCGTGACATCACACCGCCGACCACCGCGGGCTTTTCGCCGCCCGGTTGGCCGGGTTCGTTGGACTGTGGTTTGCCGGATGCGAAACGATCAAATAATCCCATAAGCTTTGAGCAAACGGATCGGACGCGCCGAAGCGATGCGAATTTGCCACCGGTCCCTGCGGGAATGACCCCGTTGCCAAATCCGGGTGCCGTCAAGCGACACCCCTTCACTCTGGTGACATCGTCGGAAACTCGTTGGACGAAGCCCGAGTTCGCCTCAGCTCCCGCTGCCGAGCAGGGCGGGCGGGATGCCGGCGCGAACCTCGATCGTCGCCAGTACCTTGGGCACATACATCCGCGTCTCGGCCGGAAGCGCTTCGGCAATTCCCGCGAAGGTGCGCGCGTTTTCCTTCTTCAACGTCCGTCCGACCCGACCCTCGCCGGCGTTGTAGGCAGCGAGGACCAACGGCCAGTCGCCAAAGCGGCCATGTAGGGCGCGGAGGTAGCGGGCGGCGGCACGCGCCGATTTTTCCGGGTCCGTGCGCTCGTCGGGCATGAATGTCTGCAGGCCGAGGCTCTTGGCCGTGTCGGGCATGAGTTGGAAAAGCCCCCGGGCGCCCACCGGACTGCGGGCGGTGGGGTTGAACGTCGATTCGGTCTCGGCCAGCCACGCGAGCGCCGGAGGCACGCCCTCCTCGACGAACACCTTTTGCAGGCGCGGCAGCAGGGCCGATGCCCGCGCCGGGGCGGCCCGGGTCTTCATGCGATCGAGCCACAGGCCGTAACTGGGAATCTCCTGCACGTCGCCTGAGGGTGGCGGCGTGGGCTCAGCACCGGACCGCACCGGCGGGGTGGGGGTGGGCGAGGGCCGGGGTTTGGGTGTGGCGGCGGCGACCGCCTGCCGGGCGGCCGTGATGTAATCAAGCCGCTCTTCCAGCCAGTCGGCGTAATCCTGATAATCCGGCAAAGCCCGCAACGCGACCAAGGCCGCGCGGGCCTCCGGCTCATACGCCGCGAGGCGGCGCAGATCGTTGCTCGCGAGCGCCGCCTGCAGGCGCGTGGCAAACTCATCCCAGTCCTGCTTTGAGGGAAACTCGAACGCCTCCTTGATCTCATCCGGCGCAAAGGCCTCGAAGAGCTGCTGGCCAAAGGCCAGCGCCTGGGCGGCGTCCAAGGTCTCCCCGATGCTCTCCAACGGCGCGGCGGCATGGTTGGTTTCCGGGAAGGGCATCACGCGGTCCCGCACCAGGCGCTCCCGCACCAGCGCTTTGACCCGCAACCCAGGACGCTCCGTCCAGGTGATTGCCGGCTCCCCAAAGTACCGGGCCGTGTTTTTCGCGCCCCAATCGGTGGTGGCGATGCGATAGCGGCGCGCGGGATCCACGGTCTCCGGCCCGCTGGCGAAACTGAACTCACCCCCTCGCTGCGCAAAGGGCGTTTCCGGTCCCTGGTTGGCCGCCGCAAGCAGCGCCTGCAGGCGGGCACCGTCCACCTCGGCCGTGCAAACCGTGCCGTCGAAGCGCACGCAGGCGTCGAATTCCAGCTGCGTCACATCCCCCGCCGGCAAGCCGCCGCCAAACGTGGTGTTGCCGATGAAGGCCGCGTCCACGTCCGCGCCCTCGCGCAGGATCTGCGCGACGAAGCGCCCGGACTCGGCCGTGTCCAGCGCGCGCGTGGTCTGGCCGACGACGGCCCGTTCCTCGGCGGTCAGGTAACGGGCGCGCACGTCGCGGATGAGATGCGCGAGCTCGGGATCCTCCGGCCCGTCGGCCGGGACGGGTACCTGCTCGACCTCCCAGCGCAAGCCGTCCCTCTCATCCCGGCAGAGCCAGGCCAGCGAGACATACTGGGTCCACGAACCCGACTGGAAATAGCGGGTGCGCCCAAAGGGTTGGACGAAGCGCAGGTGGTTGTGCGCGCCGGAAAACAGCGTGCCCTCCGGCACGAGCGCGAGCAGTTCCCGATCGGCGGCCAGACCGCAATGACTGAGGACAATGGGCAGCGGGACGGATTTTCCCTCGGGAGCCAGCAGTTTGGGGAAATGCTCGCGCGCCCAGACGACGGGATTGGCCAGGTCGAGCGTGGGCCGCACGGCCACCCGGTAGGTGGAGAGGGCATCGGTGGCGAGTCCGACGACCGTCGCGGTGTGCACGCCGAGCGTGAGCGGCGCCGACGCGGGGGCGAAGGGTTGGCCGGTGCCGCGGTTGACGATGTTGCTGATCACGCGGACGCCGACCACCTCGGCGCGCCGCACGGTTTCCTCCAGCTCGAAATAGTCCGCCTCGTGATTGCCGAGGTTCAGGATCGTCGGGGCGCGGCGCACCAAGGCCGCATACAGGGCCAGATCGACCTCGCCCCCGCTGCGACGGGCGAGGCTGTTGCCGTACTCCTGCGTGTCCCCATTGAGCAGAATCGCCATCGGCAGGCCCGGATTGTCGGCCTTGATCCGGTCGACCAAGGCGAGGTACTGCGCCGTGCGTTCGTAGGCAGAATGCATATCGCCGGTGACAACCAGCACGGCCTCGGCACCGGCCGGCGCACCGACGAGGTGGCCAAGCCCTTGCAGGGCAATCAGCAGAAGAAATAGGACCGGACGCCGCATGTACCGTGAATCTGAGGGAGATCCGACCGCGTGCAAGCCCGGTGGTTTCCCGCGTTGACCGGACGGCCTGTGCGACTAGTTAGACCCCTCCCAGGAATGAATCGCGTCTATATCAAGACCTACGGTTGCCAGATGAACGAGCGCGACAGCGAGGCTGTCGCCGCGTTGCTCCGCGCCCGCGGCTACCGCATGGTGTCGGACGAGGATTCCTGCGACGTGATGCTGCTCAACACCTGCAGCGTGCGCGACATGGCCGAGCAGAAGGCCATCGGCAAGGCCGGCCACATCCTCAAGCAGAAGAAGCGCAACCCGCGCTTCATTCTCGGGATCCTCGGCTGCATGGCCCAAAACCGGGGCGCGGAGCTCCTCGACGCGTTGCCGGACGTCGACCTGATCGTCGGGACCCAGAAATTTCACCAGGTGCCCGACTACCTCGACAACCTCCGGGCCGCCCGAGACGCCGGTGCGCCCATCGGGTCGACCATCGTGGACATTGCCGAGGAAGCCGGTTCGCAGAACACGATTCGCGACCACGTGCTCGAGGACCGTCAGGTTACCGCCTTCGTCTCCATCCAGCAGGGCTGCAACATGGACTGCGCCTTCTGCATCGTGCCCAAGACACGGGGTGACGAGCGCTCCCGGCCCATGGATGAGATCGTGCGCGAGTGCGAGGAACTCGCCGCCCGCGGGGTGCGCGAGATCACCCTCCTCGGCCAGATCGTCACCAGCTACGGCCGCCGCGATTACACCCACACCGACGGCGTCACGCCCTTCGTGCAGCTGCTCGAGCGCGTCAACGCCATCCCCGGCATCAAACGCATCCGCTTCACCTCGCCCCACCCGCGCGGTTTCAAGGACGACCTGATCCAGGCCTACGGCCGGTTGGAAAAACTCTGCGAGTACGTGCACCTTCCGCTCCAGTCGGGCAGCGACCGCATCCTCAAGGCCATGAACCGGCCCTACTCGCGCGACCGCTACAAGCAGATCGTCGACGACCTGCGCCGCGTGCGACCCGACATGTATTTCTCGACCGACATCATCGTCGGTTTCCCCGGTGAGACGGAGGAGGAATTCGCCCAGACCCGCGAGCTTTTCGAGGCCTGCAACTACGACATGGCGTACGTTTTCAAGTACTCGATCCGCTCCGGCACGCCGGCCGCGACGCTCGAGGACCAGATTTCCGACGAGGTGAAGGAGGCCCGCAACGCCACGCTGCTGAAGATCCTTGAGGCCAACTCCAACCGCCGCAACGCCACCCTGCTCGGCACCACGCAGGAAGTGCTGGTCGAGGGTCCGGACAAGAAGGGCGTCGGCTACATGGGCCGCACCCGCGGCAACCGCATCGTGCACTTCGCCGCCACCGAGCGCCTCATCGGCGAACTGGTCCCGGTCAGGATCGAGCGCGTGTCGACGGCGGTGCTGTACGGCTCGCTCACCCTCACGGGAGTTGAAGTTTAAGTTATCAGTTGAAGAACCAGCCCAGACTTTCAGCTCGTCGTCACCGGTAACTTCAACTTCAACTTGTCGCTTCAACTGTTCCATGAGCCTCTTCCTCGCCACGCTTCTGCCCGGTCTGTTTCTCGTCCTCTTGGGCGGCTTGCTCTGCTGGAACGGCGCTCCGGTCGCGGCGCAGGCCAGGGCCCTGCCGCGTTCGCGGGCCGCGGCTTACCTGTTTTTCGGCCTCGGCGCCGCGTTTTTTCTGTGGCGACTGTCCCGGACCGGTGAGTCCGATCTGATCTTCTTCAAGACACCGGCGCCGGTGATGATCGGCTTCGCCGTGCTGGCCGTGCTGGCCTTCATCTACACGCCCGATTTCCTGGCGGTGCGCGGTCTCTGCGTGCTCATGCTGCTGGCCGCCGAGCCGCTCCTCTACGCGGCGTACATGGAATGGACCCACCCGCAGCGCCTGCTGATGGTGTCCGCCGTCTATGTCGGTCTCACCGCCGCCCTGTATCTCGCCGCCTACCCGTACCGCCTGAGGGATTTCTTCGACTGGCTGTTCCGCACACCCTCCCGGCCGCGGCTGCTGGGGGCCGGGTTGCTCGCCTACGGTCTTGCGACCGCGGCGGCGGCCTTTACCTACTGAGCGATGTCTGCCGCGCAGAACGCCCTGATCATCCTCGCCGGCCCCGCCGGGGTGGGCAAAAGCACGCTGTGTGACCGGGTGGTCCGCGAGGTGCCCGGCTTCGAGCGGGTGATCACCGCCACGACACGTCCGCCCCGGCCCAACGAGATCAACGGCCGCGACTATCATTTTCTTTCCGAGGCGGAATTCGACGCGCGCCTGCAGGCCGGGGCCTTTTTGGAATGGGCCTGGGTGCACCGCAAATACCGTTACGGCACGCTGCAGTCCGCCGTGCTCGACCGGCTGCCGCACACGAGCCTGATCATGAACATCGACGTGCAGGGCGTGCGCAGCATCCGCGCCGCCGCCCTCGTCGACCCGCGCCTGAAGGGCCGGGTGGTCACCATGTTTGTCGCCCCCGACTCGATGGAAGTCCTGCGCGAGCGCCTGGAAGGCCGCGGTCCGGTCAACGCCGAGGAACTCGCCCGCCGCCTGCAGAGCGCCGAGCTCGAACTGGCCGAACGCAACAACTACGACTACGTGATCCACAGCGGCACGAAGGAACAGGACTTCCGCGCCCTGCTGGACTTCTGGGCGCAAGCGCAGAAGAAGCTGGCCGGCGCATGACCGCCGGGCACGGCGTTCATGCCTTGGGCGCTGATAAGCCCGATGCTTCGGCTGGGCTGTAGCCGGCCTCGTTAAGGCCGGACCGGGGTCAGCGACCCCGGCTACAGTCAAGCGGTCATTCAAAGCCCCGCAGCAAGCCGGGGCTCTTTTCTCAGCGTCGGGGGGCGGGAGCAGGGCGGGGCTCAACGAATTTCACGCCCATGCCGGTCATGCCCATGCGGACCTGATCGAGGCGCTGGTCCGTGGCCGTGCGCTGCGGCGGCGTGAGTTGCGCGGCGGCGGCGTTGCGCCGGGCCACCGCGTCGGAGCCGAGGTCGGCGGCGAGCGCGAAGTAGACGTAGGCCTGCACCGGATTCTTGGGATGACCCTCCGACCCCTCGTGCAACGATCCGAGGAAGAACGCGGACGTCGCGTCGCCCAGCGTGACCAGCGCGGCGTGATGTTCCCCGGCCTTCACGATGTCGCGGGCCAGTCCGTAGGTGCCGCCTTTTTCGTAGGCGCGGGCCAGCTCGCGATGCGCCTCCTGGTTGCCCTGCTTGGCCGCCGTGCCGAGCAACTGGAACGCGCGGACGTTGTCCGGCTTCCCGCCATCACCCTCCGCCAGCATCTTCGCCAGCACGACCATGGCGGGCGGATCGCCGGCGGCGACGCCCGCTTCACCGGCCCGGAGCGCCTCAGCCGTGAAGGCGGCGATCAGCACGGCTTCGTCTGCAGTCGGTTTCCGTCTGGCATCGATCGCCTTGAGCCGGAGCAGGGCGCGTTCGCGCAGCGCGGACTGCGCGACCCGGGCGTGGGCGCCCGTCACCCCGAGGGCGGCGGCGGCCCGGAAATGGCGGCGCGCCATCACCTCGTTCTTCGGGGCGCCCCCCATGCCGTTGGCCTGGGCGTAGCCGAGGGCATCGTGCGCCCCCGCATGGCCGGCGGCGGCGGCCTGCCGCCACATCGCCACGGCGGCGGCCTCGTTCTTGGCCAGGAGAAACTTGCCGGGGGCATCGATCGCCTCGATGCCGGTGGAGAGGCAGTCGCCATAGTGGTAGCGGGCCTCATTGACGCCGGCCTCGGCGGCAACGCGCAGTTGCTCGAGCTTCGCCTCGATTTGCTCATCCCCGATCCGGTTGACGATCCACACCCAGGCGTCGACCGCCTGACTGGACCGGTGCCCGGCCTGCGCATGCTTCTCCAGCAGCCGGTAGAGTTCCTTGTCGCTGATATCACTCCTGTAGTCCCCGGCTTGGTAGTGGCGAACGAGCGCATCCGCGTCGCCGCTTTTGGCGAGGGCGAGGCGGGACGCGGACGTCTCGCCGATGGGGGCGGGCTTGGGATTGACGGCGTCCTCGCGCTGCACGCGCTCCCATTCCTTCTTTCCCTCGGGATGGTTGGCCTCGGCCAGCTTGCGATAGAGTTCGCGGGCGCGCGCCATATCGCGCGGCTGGCCGACGCCGGCCTCGAGCGATTGGGCGAGCTGAAGCTGGGCGATGCGCATGTTTTTGGCCGCCACCTTTTCCAGCCAGCTCGCGGCCTGGGCTTCATCGGTCGGCGTACCGGGAAAGCCGTCGCGATAGGCAAAGGACACGAGCAGCATCGCGGGGTTGAACCCGGCGTTCGCGGCCTTGAGGAGCCATGGGAACGCGTCCCGCAGGCCGGCTCGCTGGGGGTTGGGGCCGGGTGGGGGGCAGAGCGCCTCGGCGAAAGCATACCAATCGCGCGCCGTGGCCGCAGGGGCCTCGGCCTTGGCCTTCAGAGCCTGTTGGGCTGGCGTGAGCGGAGGGAGCGGGGGGGTGGGCGGCGGCGGGTTGAGGCGCGCATGCTGCTCGGCCAGCTGGGCCATAACCTTGGCGTTGGTTTGGTGGACGGCCGCGGAATCCTTCTTTGCATCGCCCGTGTCCGGCAGCTGCATCTTGGCGAGAATCTCCTCCTCAGCGGTGAGGGCGCGCGGCGGCGGGGCCATCTCCTTCGCGGCGGGCGCCGGCGCGGCCGGGGCAACAAAGGACAGCATCACGTCGCTGATCGAGCCCCCGGTCGGGCCGGCCACCGCCGGGTTGGGAGGCAGTTTCATTTTCTCGCGCAGTTCCACCACGAACCCTCCGGCTCCGCGATGGCCTTGTTCGGCGGCCTTTTCATACCAGCGCAGCGCCTCGGGCAGGTTCACGGGCACGCCCTCGCCCTTTTCATAAAGGGAGCCGAGATCGAAGCTGGCGTTGCTGCTGCCGAGCGCCGAGGCCTTCTTCCACCATTCGATGGCTTTCGCGTGTTCCTTGGCGCGATAGGCGGAGGCGCCGAGGATCTCGGCCGACTCAAGGGTCTGGCCTTCGAGCGAGGCCTGCGCCTTCCGGATCCATTTCTGCTCATCCTCGTCAGTGGTGGCGGCGAGAGCCCGGTCAAACCACTGCCGGGCCTGCGCGAGATCGGGCGCCCCGCCCACGGCATCGCGGAGATACTCGCCATAGAACAACATCCCGCGGACCGAGCCGGCCTCGGCGGCCTTCCGATACCAGATGCGGGCCTGCGGCAGATCTTTCACGACATCCTCGTCGGCGAACATCGGCACGCCGCTGTGCAGGTGCCCGAGATAGAGCATCGCTTGCGCCTCCCCGAGCGCGGCCGCCTGCTCCCAGAACTTGCCGGACTCCTCGAATCGATCCTTGTTGCTGGCCTCCATGCCTAGGGCGAGTTCCCAACTCCCGGCTCCGGCAAACCTCTCCTTAAATTTCTTCTGCTCCGCGAGCACCCACTCCTCCCCGGTCGCGGCCGCCTTGTCCAGCCAGGCCCGGCCCTTGGCGAGATCGCCCAGCCCTTTCTTGTCTTCCAAGTAGAGCCAGCTGAGTTCCATCATCGAGGAGAGGTGGCCGGCGGTGGCAGCCTGTTCCAGGAGACGGATCCATTCCTGATTCTTGCCTTTGATCCGGGCCGCAAAGGCCTGGTCGGCGAGGGCTTCACCTTGGTTCAAGGCGACGGCGGGGGCCTTGCCGTCGCCATTGATGAGCGCGCGCTGGGCCTTTTCGTCGAGCTGCTGGCGGGCGAACTGCGCCTGGGCCGCGGCATCACCCTGCAACACCTTGGTCGCGAGGGCGGCTTGTTGGAGGATCGGGTTGTCCTTGATCGGATCGTAGGTCGGCGCGCTGGGGGGCGGGTTCGACAACGCGGCGACGACCCCTTGCTGGGCATTGCGCAAGGCCTGCTGCTCGTTGCGTTGGGCGAGGAGGAGCTGGAGGCCGGCGTCGCGCTTGAGATTATCCACGAGGGCCTGGGCATTGGCCTGGCCCTTGGCGGCCGCCTTGATGAGCCAATCGTGCGCGGCGAGCGGATCGCGCGAGACGCCTTCGCCCTGAAGGAGGCAAAAACCGGCGTTCAGTTGGCCGACGGCGTCGCCTAGTTCGGCCGCGCGCAGGAAGCGGGCATAGGCGGCGGCCTTGTCGACCGGACGGCCCTGCCCGCGGAAAAGTAGGTTGCCCAACTCTGCTTCAGCGGTGCCGCTGCCTTTCTTCGCCGCCTCGGAAAACCAATGGTAGGCGCGGCCAAAGTCCTGCACGAAACCGTTGGTGCCATCGCGGTAGTTGATGCCAAGCGCGACGGCGAGAGTCGGGTCGGAGGAGTGGAGCTTCTCGCGCTGTTCGCCGTTGAGGAATTGGAACTCCGCCTGCACCCAATCGAGTTCGGTGAGCCTGGCGCGCTCCTCGACGCTGAGCGTCTTGAGGTGCACCATGCCGGTAAGCGTGTCCACGAGCTGCAACTGCTCGCGGGCTGTGGCATTGCCTTGCGCGGCGGCCTTGGCATACCACCCGCGGGCCTGATCGAGGTCCTTGGCCACCCCAAGACCGTAATGGTAGCTACGCGCGAGATTGGTCTGACCCGACGCGTAACCGGCCTCGGCAGCACGGCGGTAGTGCACGAGCGCGAGTCCGTGATCCTGCGGAAATCCGCAGACGCCGCGCTCGAAGTTGGCTCCGATCACGTTGTCAAACTGCGGGCCGCCTAACTGGTCGGTGGTGGCCTTTTCCGTCTGGGCCCGCTGGGCGGCGGTGAGCTTGCCGCGCAAGTGGGCGAGGGCCTTCTCGAAACCGGCGCGCGAATTCGTGCCGAAACCGCCGTCGGGCAGCTGGAGGCGGAGGTCGGCCTGCGCGATCCGCTCGCGCAGGAGCAGGGCGCGGTAGGCAAAGTCCGGCCGGTCGTCGCGCAGGTAGTCGTGCAACATCAGGAGGCCGTTCGCGTGCAGGCTGGTGGTGATCGCGTCGCCCCACTTGATCATGTCGGCGTCGAGGTAGCCGAGTTTGTAGTTCTTGCCGGAGGTCGGCTGGCCATTCTGCCCGGCGGAGAAATCGGCGACGATGGTTCTGGTGATTTCCCCGACGCGGGCGCGGAAGAGCCGAAACGCCGCGTCGGCATCGCCCTTGGCGGCGAGCTCGCGGTCGGCCGCGGCCTGTTTGGCGGAGGCCGCGGCTTGGGTGGCGGCGGTGGCGGCGTCCTTGGCAAGCGCGGCGAGTCGCTCCTGCGCGGCGGCGTGGTTTTGCGCGGCGGCTTTTTCGAGCCAGGCTTTCTTGGCGGCGTCGGTCTCGGCGGAGAGCCAGTGCGTGGCGGCGAGAAACTGCGCCCCGGGGTGGCCGGCGCGGGCGGCGGACATGATCCAGCGGAAGTCCGAGGCGTTGCGCTGCGGGTCAGGGTAAGATGGGCCGGTGTGCTTGTTGCTCTCGATCTGCCGGCGTTCGATGTCGGCGAGGCCGAGCTGATACATGGACTCGGCGTCGCCCGCGGCGGCGGCCGTGCGGTGCTCGTCGAGGGTGAGGACCTTGGGCGCGGCAGTCGGCGCGGGTTTGGGCGGCGCAGGTGGGGGAACGAAGGCAGCGACCTCGCGCAAGCCGGCGAGCCGCTCCAACATCCTCGACGCCTGATCGCGCTCGGGAGAGCCTTCCGCGGCGGTCGCCAACGCCTTCTGCACCCACTCCTCGGCCTTCGTTAGATCCGGCGGTGTGCCCGTGCCGTTCGAATAAAGATGCCCCATTTCCAACATCGCGCGGAGGTCGCCCCCCAACGCTGCGTTTTGGAATGAGGCGAACGCGAGTGGGATATTTACCGGGATCTCGGGGTAGTCGGAGATCAGCAGTTCGCCGAGCATCCGGGAGGCAGGCGCGGAGCCCTTGAGGGCGGCGGCTTGGAGCCATTTTTCGACCTGCTTGAAGTCGCGCGCGGGATCACCGTCGAGATCGGCGGTAGAATTGATGAGGAAGTGTTCACACACCTCAAGCTGGGCGGCGAGATCGCCGGCCTGGGCCTTGCGCAACAACGCCGCCACATTGGCGCCGCTTTCGGTTTCCTCCGCGGGGAGCCCGGCGCTGAGCGACAGGGCCAGGCAAAGGATCAGCCGGTGGGCCGGGCTGATACCGAGGAAGGAGGGAGCGGGCATCTCACAAGGTGACAGTTTCCCGCGTTCACGGCAATACGTAGACCTGCGTAGGCCGCTTGCATGGCGGCCGGTCGCGCGCATTGTGCGGGGCACACTCCTTCTGCCCGCCGCCGATGAAAACCACCTTTCCCGTCACCGACCACTGCGATGGCGCGCGGTTTTTCAACCCGCACGGACCGTCCGCCCGGGCGTTCTCGGACCTGCCGAAGTGGTGGTGGCAGCGGCTGCGCGGATCGGCGACGCCCTGGCCAAAGCAGGTGCCGCCACCCGTGCCGGTGACGCTGGCTGACAACGTTTCCCCGGGGCAGGTGGCCGCCACCTGGCTCGGTCATGCCACGTGGCTTTTGCAGCTGCCCGGCCTCACCATCCTCACGGATCCCGTGTTTGCGTCACGCGCCGGCCCGTTTGGGTTGTTCGGACCCAAGCGCGCCCAACCCGCCGCGCTGCGGCTCGGCGAGCTGCCGCGCATCGATCTCGTGCTGGTCAGTCACAATCACTACGACCACCTCGACCTCTCCTCCCTGCGCTGGCTGGCCCAGCACCGGCGGCCACAAGTGGTCGTGCCGCTCGGCTTGAAATCCTGGTTGGAGTCGCGCGGGGTGGGCAACGTCGCGGAACTCGACTGGTGGCAGTCCCATTTCCCCGGTGCGGGCACCGAGGTGGTCGGCACGCCGGCGCAGCATTGGAGCTCACGCTCACCGTGGGACCGTTGCCGCACACTGTGGGGCGGCTATGTGGTGAAGACCGATGCCGGCAGCCTCTTCTTTGCCGGTGACACCGGTTGGGGCCCTCATTTTGCCGAGGTCCAGGCCAGGCTCGGTGCGCCCGGCTGCGCCTTGCTGCCCGTCGGCGCCTACGAACCGCGCTGGTTCATGGAACCCGTGCACATGAATCCTGCGGAGTCCGTGCGCGCGCATCTCGCCCTTGGCGCCCGCGTGAGCCTCGCGATGCACCACAGCACGTTTTGCCTCACGGATGAAGGCTGGGATGAGCCGGTGCGTGCGCTGATGGTCGCCCGCCGGCAGGAAGGCATTCCCGACGACGCTTTCCGCACGCCGGTCGCGGGCGAGACCGTGCTGGTTGCGCTGGCCTAGCGACCGCGGCTCGACACGGAGGATCCGTTGCGCTTGGCTGCTCCGGCGCGGGCCGGCGCATTTCCCCATGAAACCTCTCTTGCTTGTCCTGCTGGCGGCCTCGTTGGTCGCCAATGTCGTGCTGGGTCTGCTGGCCCGGCATTCGTCTGCCAACGGAACCGACGCGGCGAATGCCTCCGTCGTATCGGACACTCTCCCCGCCAGCCCCCTGAAAAGCGGTGACGCTCAGGCAAACCCCACCCGCAACGCGACCGGAAGCGTGGCCAAGGGGTCCGGGGCTGTGGTCGGCGCAGTGTGGCCCGGCGTCGCCAAGACCGAACAGGACATGCACCGGGTCGTCGCCGACCTGCGGGCGGCCGGCTACCCGCCGGAGATCATCCGGGCCGTGGTCAACGAGCTGTTGAAACAACACTTCGCGGGCCGGGAGCCGAACGCCGGTCAGCCCTTCTGGAAACGCAGCGTTCCCAGCCCCGAGACTGTCGCCGCCCAGACCGCGCTCAGCAACGAACGCCGCAGCCTCTTCGAATCCCTGCTCGGTCCCGACGGCCGCCCCTCCGCCATGCTCGACAACGACGCCCGCGAGCGCCGCTACGGCAATTTGTCCAACGACAAGATCGATGCGATCGCGCGCATTGAGCAGGACTACAATGAAATGTCCGCCGAGGCCTGGGCCAAACGCCGCGGCAACGCCCTCACCAGCATGGAGAGCACCATGCAGACCCAGCAGCTCATGGAGGCCGAGAAGCGCGCCGACCTGGCCGCCGTGCTGAGCCCGGAGGAAATGGCCCAGTACGAGATGCGCACGTCGAGCACCGCGCGCACCCTGATGAACAACCTGCGGAACGTGGAGGTCTCCGAGGCCGAGTACGCCCGTCTTTATCAGGCCCAGAAGGCCTTCGATGCCGCCAACCCGATGCGGGCCACCATGGACGCCGCAGCCTTTGCCCAGCGGCAACAGTCCCAGTTGGCGATGAACTCGGAGGTCCGTTCCGTTCTCGGCGATGCCCGCTTCTACACTTACTTGGAAGGTGCCGATCGCAACTACGCGAGCGTGGCCCAGGCCATGGCCAAATACCCTGCCGTCACCCCGGCCGCCACCTATCAGGTTTATCAACTGCAGGTGGAACTGCAGGGCTCGATGTCCCAGGTCGCCCGCAGCGGCCGGCTGACGCCCGAGCAGACCGCGGAGCTCCGCACCACTGTGGAATCCTACAACACCCGCCTGGAAGCCCTGATCGGCACCGAAGCCGCCAACGCCTACCGCAATCAGGGCTCGGGCCGGATTTTCAGTTCGTTCCGAAACCTTCCCGGCGCGGCCGCGCCGACGAAGTAGGATCTGTTTTGGTGGAGGGCTGATCTTCCGATCAGCCGCGGCCGGTCAGGAGACCAATCCTCCGAAGATCAAAGCCTCGCGCACCACGCGTCTATCACCGCGGCTTGTTGCGGAATTCCGCGCTCTTGCGCAGGCTGTCGCGCACGTCGCTCTCGGTCCAACCGCGTTCCAGGACGTTGCGGCGATAGGTGCGCAGGCCGCTCTCGTCCGCCTCGCGGCCCAGCACGTCCCGGTAGGCGCGGCGCACGATCAGGTCGGCGGCTTCCCGCCGGTAGTTGTCCTCGGTGCGCAGGTGATCCCGCAGCATCCGCTCGGTCCAGCCTTGGTCCATCAACCGCATTCGGAAGTCGCGCAATTCACCGGCCGAAGGTTCGCGGCCCAGCAATTCTCCGAAAACGCCCTTGATGATCTTCTCGGGGTCCATGCGCGGCCGATCAGGCCCGGGCCCCGGCCCGGGACGACCCGGATCCCTGTCCCGACCGCGCGCCCATTCGACGCGGATGGAGGAAATGCGGTCATTCCAGGTGACGCCCACGCCACCCGAGACCAGGCGTCCGGTGAGATCGCGGGCGCTCTCGGTCAGGCGCATGGCCTCGCCGCGGTAGCCGGCATTTTCATAGACGTAGACCTCCACATTGCCCTCCAGCCGCAGGGAGGAGATGGCATCGTTCAGTTTCGAACCATGATCGAATGTCCGGCCCGACATGTTCTCGATGGCCTCGCCCGGATAGAGCACCAGCCCGTCTCCGCCATAGCCCGCATGTTCAAAAAGGATGACCCGGGCTTCCTCGCGCCGGCGGTTGTCCGGACGGCGATCATTGTCCCGGTAATCAGCGCTGAGGCTGGTGACCAAACCCAGGAGACAGAGCGACAGGCGGAAAGTGGCGGTGTTCATACCAGTGGGACGCAGCCCGGACGGCGTTTATTCACTTTCAGGCTCAATAAAATGGCAACCCTTGCTCACCGGATTGAGCGCGGCCGCATGGACAACCAAAAGGGCGGTCTGCACGGCGTTGCGCAACTCGATGAGATCGCGCGTGGGGCGGCAATCACGATAGAACGCCTGGATATCCTCCCTCAGTTCCAAGAGGATGTGCCGCGCCCGCGCCAGCCGCCTGGGCGAGCGGATGATACCGGCATAATTCCACATCGTCTGGCGGATCTGCTGCAGATCCTGCCGGATGAGCAACGGATCGGCGACCTTCACCGGACTCTGCCACTCGCGGGGCTGGGGTTGGGCATTCTTTCCTCGATCGGCTGGCAACTCTGCAAGGTCGGCGAGGGCCGCGGCTTTGGCGGAGACCAGGCATTCCAGGAGAGAAGTACTGGCGAGCCGGTTGGCCCCGTGCAGGCCGGTGCAGGCGGTCTCGCCGATGGCGTTGAGGTGGCGGACATTCGTGCGGCCGTGTAGGTCGGTGTGCACCCCGCCACAGGAGAAATGCGCCGCCGGCACGACCGGGATAGGCTCGCGCGTGATGTCGATGCCGTTCGCCAGGCAACGCTCGTAAATGCCGGGAAACCGTTCGCGGATGAACTCGGGCTTGAGTGCACCGAGATCCAGGTAGGCGGAAGTGTCCGCCGTTTCCGCCAGATGGCGCCGGACCGCACGGGAAACGATGTCGCGCGGCGCGAGCGAGCCGAGCGGGTGCACCCCGTCCATGAAACGCTTGCCGTGCGAGTCGACCAGCACCGCCCCTTCGCCGCGCAGGGCCTCGGTGATCAGAAAAGGTTGCGCGCCCTTCTTGAAGAACACGGTCGGATGAAACTGGACGTACTCCAGGTCCATGAGCCGGGCGCCGACACGATACGCCATCGCCACGCCGTGGCCCACGCTGCCGGGCTGGTTCGTGGTGTGTTGAAAAATCCCACCGAGGCCACCGGTGGCGAGAATGGTTTTCCGTGCGACAAAGGCCGTGACATCGCCGGTCGCGGTGTCCAGCGCGTAGCAACCGAAGCAGGTGAGCGGCTCGTAGCGGTCGCGCGGTTCGGCCGAGTTGTGGGAGAGCGTGAGCAGGTCAACCGCCACGAAGCCGCTGCGACGCGTGATCCCCGGCGTCGCGTCCACCTTGGCGGCAACGGCCGCGAGGATGGAATGTCCGGTCGTGTCCTTCGTGTGGATGATGCGGCGCTCGTGATGCCCGCCCTCGCGTGCTAGTTCCAGGTCGCCGGAGGCCACGCGATCAAAGCCGACGTTCAGTTCGTCGAGCAGCAACTCCTTCACCGCCGCCGGTCCCTCAGTGACGAGCTGGTCGATCGCCGCCGGATTCGCCGTGCCGTCGCTCGCCTCCAGAATGTCCTGACTCAGGCTGCGCGGGTCCGGCGAGGTATCGTAGATGATGCCGCCCTGCGCCCAATCACTGTTGGCCTGCAAAGGTTCGGCGAGGGAAAGCAGCTCCACCTTTTTGCCGCCCTTCGCCGCGTGCAACGCATAAGCCGAGCCGGCAAGGCCGGCCCCCAGAACGAGGCAGTCGGTGTGGATGGTTTTCATTGAGATTCGGGGGCGGACGGGCGGGGCGTCCCATGAGCCGCACCTCATCCGGTGGATTCGTTCTACCTTTTTATCGTCTCTTTCAAATCCAGGCTGAGATCAGCCGCGGCCACGGAGTGGGTGAGGGCGCCGATACTGATGATGTCCACGCCGGGCAGGGCGTAGTCACGCAGGGTGTCGTACTTGACCCCGCCGGAGACCTCGACCTGGGCGCGCTTGGCGATGGCGGCGACCGCGAGCTTCACCTGCGCCGGGGTCATGTTATCCAGCAGAATGATGTCGGCCCCGGCCAGACAAGCCTCCTTCACCTCGGCGAGGGACTTCGCCTCGACCTCCACTTTCGCCCCGTGCGAGGCGGCGGCGCGGCACAGCTTGACGGACTTCGTCAGCGAGCCGGCGGCGGCGATGTGGTTGTCCTTGATGAGCACCTGCTCGCCGAGGGAACTGCGGTGGTTGAAGCAGCCGCCGGTGCGCACCGCGTATTTCTCCAGCGCACGCCAGCCGGGCGTGGTCTTGCGCGTGTCGACAACCCGCACACCGGTGCCCTGGACCGCCGCGGCGTACCGCGCGGCTTGCGTGGCGATGCCGGACAGGCGTTGCAGGAAATTCAGGGCCGTGCGCTCGGCCGTCAGGATCGACCCCGTCGACCCCTCGACGCGCAACACCATCGCCCCTTTTTTCACCCGGTCTCCGTCCTTCGCCATCAGGCGGACTTTCAGGGTGACGTCGGTTTTTTCAAAGACCCGGGCCGCGACCTCGAGTCCGCAGAGCACGAGCTCCTGCTTGGCATCAATGACCGCCCGGCTGCGATGCCGGGGTGGAAAGATGGCGCGGCTGGTGATGTCGCCCAGGCCGGCGTCCTCTTCAAGCGCGAAGTCGATAAGGTGTTCGGTGCGGGGGGTGAGCATGAGAGCGAAGTTAAGAGTTAAGGGATAGGTGTTAAGAGGAGGAACGCCAGCCTTGGTAACCATGGGCTTCTTCGGGGTTCGTCGATCCCCCTAACCCCGGTCCATGAACTCCTAACCTCCCGCGCCCTGCGGGGCGGGGGCCAGTTCGAACATGCGGTCGATGCAGCGGGCGGCGCGGCGGCGGATGTCCTCGTCGAGGGTGATGATCTGGTCGGGACGCGGGTTGGCCAGGGCGTCGCGCACTTTTTCCAGCGAGTTGAGCTTCATGTAGGGACAGAGCCGGCAGCCGCCGATGAAGTGTTTCTCGGGCGTCTCGACCTGCAGGCGGCCGACCAGTCCGCACTCGGTCAGCATGAGATAATAGGGCGCGGACGTCGTCTTGACGTATTTCATCATGGCCCCGGTGCTGCCGACAAAATCCGCCACCGCGGCGACCTCGGGCGTGCATTCGGGATGCGCCACGACCTTCAGGCCGGGAAACCGGGCGCGCGCATCAGCCACGGCCGCGGCGTCGAACACGTCGTGCACGATGCAGGTGCCGTCGGAGGTGATGATCTCCTTGGCCACGCCGCGGCGCTTGAGCTCGTTGCGGATGTTGTCGCCCATCAGCCGGTCGGGGACAAAGAGGATGCGCTGCTGCGGCAGGGCGGCCACGATATCGTAAACATTGCCGGAGGTGACGCAGACGTCGGACTCGGCCTTCACGTCGGCCGTCGAGTTGATGTAGCAGACGACCGCGGCGTCCGGGTAACTGGCCTTGAGCTTCCGCAACTGGTCTCCGGTGAGGGAATCGGCCAGCGAGCAGCCCGAACCGCGGTCGGGCACGACCACGGTGGCGTCGGGGGAAAGGATCTTGGCCGTCTCGGCCATGAACACCACCCCGGCAAACACGATCATCTTGGCCTTGGCCTCGCGGGCCATGAGGCTGAGGAAATAGGAATCGCCCTTGAAGTCGCCGACCCCGTAAACGATCTCGGGCTCGACATAGGAATGGGTGAGGATGACGGCGTCCTTCTCCTTTTTCAGCCGGTTGATCTCCAACGTGAGCGGGGCGAACCGCCGGCAGGCCTCGTAGTCCCACGACTTGCCCGGGGTGCAATCCACGTTCATGAGCGCCTTGAAGAGGCGTTCGGTCTCGGCCTCGAGCTCGGCGGGGGAGAAAGTGCAGGCGGCAGGAGCGGTCATGGATTCGAACAACTTAACCCGGAGTGGGAGGTCGGCAAGGCCCCATCGTGTCTTGTGGCGGGGCTTTCGGTTTGTGTTTCCAAGGGGTGGGGGATTTCCTCGGTGCACCCAACCCCCGACTGCCGTGCCTGCGGCCATTCCCACCCCAACTGATCCTGGTGCGCCGCACCACGCGCTGCTCGCCGCGCGTACGATGAGCCAGCATAACCGCGCGGAGATGCGCGCGGCCCTCGACGATGCCATCCGCCGCGCCGACCATGGGCGCCTGCCGCTGCGGGTGCCGCACGAGGTGAAGCAGGTGCAGAACCGGCGCGGCATGCACTACCATTATCGTCCGGAAATTTTTCTCGGGCTGCAGGGTTGGACGGAATTCACGTTTCCCAGCGGCGGCTTCCGGGTCGGCCCCGGTGACCTGTGCCTGATCCCCACCGGCGTGCCGCACGCCGAGATCGTCTCCGGTGCCGACGGCAAACCCTTCCGCAATCTGGTGATCGGCTTCTACAACAACACCGTCAGCATCCACTTCGCGCACGAGGCCCGGCCGAAGAAGCCCGACATCGAGGCGATCGAGTTTTTTGACGCACCCAACCTCGAGGCCCTGCTGATGCTGGCCAATTCACTCGTGCACACCCACGCGATGCAGGCCCCGGCCCGGGACGCGGTGCTGAAAGGCCTGATGCTTTCCCTCCTCGGGCTGTTCCGTAATCTCGTCGAGACCGGCACCGGCCACCTCAACAGCGATATCGGCAAGGTCTTTCAGGCCAAGTGTCTGGTGCGGGAACAGTTCGCCAATCCCGACCTGAGCGTGATGCACATCGCCACGCAGCTGGGTTGCTCGGCCGACTACCTGTCCCACCTCTTCCACACCGAGACCCGTGAACGGCTCACGCACTACGTTCAGCGCATCCGGATCGAGGGGGCCATCATCGCGCTCGATGCCGGCGCCCTGACCATTTCCCAGATCGCCTACGCCAGCGGCTTCACGGATCCGGCCTATTTCTCGCGCGTGTTCAGGCAGCACAAGGGGGTGACGCCGCACGAATTCCGGCTGCAGCTCGATGCCCAGCGCCAACGTCAGGAAGACAAGCCCAAGACCGTCTACCACGACCACCTGGACTACACACACGGTTCCCCCACCGCGAAGCAGCCCAAGCCCGTCGGGAAGTGAGCGGTCGGTTCAGTCGGGTCGCGCCTACCTCACCCACACGCGATAGCCCCACGGCTTCATCACGAGCGGCACGAGGGCGTCCAGCGTGACCTTCTCGCCGGTGAACGCGTCTCGCCATTCTCCGGCAAGCGCAGGGTCATAGAGATCAGCCGTAGCCTCCTTGGCGGAAAGATTGAGGACTCCGACCACCTGCCGGCCTTCGGCGGAACGCTCGATGGCGTAGAAGGACGCGTTGTCGGTCGTGTCGAGGCGCCGCATCGCCGCCCCGGTGTGCAGCGCCGGATGCGCGTGGCGCAAGGCGGTCATCACCCGGTAGAGGCGGGTGGTGGGATGCTCCTCCTGCGGCCAGACGATCGGGTCGCGTTCAAAGAACTGCAGCCGGCGGTCGAGTCCGACCTCCTGGCCGTTGTATATCATCGGCACGCCGTCGAGGAGGAAGGTCAGGACGGCGAACGGCGCATAGCCTTCACCCATGCGCTCGAACTCCGTGCCGGCCCAGCTGTTCTCGTCGTGGCTGCTGGTGAAGACCATCAGCGCGCTGCCGCGCGGAAAACGCGCCCGGATCTTGGCGTAGGCCTCATCGATCCCGGAAGCGGATCTCTTGCCCTGGGCGATTTCATTCATCACGTGGTGCAGATCGAAACCGTAGGAAAGGTTGAAGGCGGCGACCTGATGTTGCGGCAGCTCGGCCTCGGCGAGGAAGAACGCGTCGGGCTTCACGGCGCGCACGCGTTGCACGACCTCGTTCCAGAACGGGGTGGGCAGTCCCCAAGCCACGTCGCAGCGAAAACCGTCGACCCCAAAGTTCCTGATCCAGTGCAGGAGGACCCCGGCCTGATACTCGACCAGCCCGGGAGCCGCGAAGTCGAACTGGACAACGTCGGTCCAGTCCGTGCCGTGCGGGGGCGTGAGGTTGCCCTTGTCATCCCGCCAGAAAAATTCGGGATGGGTCCGGGTCAGCGGATTGTCGGGTGAGACATGGTTGGGCACCCAGTCGAGGATGACGCGCTGGCCCTGGGCGTGCGCGGCCGCGATGAGATCGCGGAGGTCCTGCTCGGATCCGAACTCCGGGTTGACGGCGAGGTAGTCCTTCGCGGCGTAGTAGCTGCCCAGCGAGCCCTTGCGGTGGAGTTCGCCGATCGGGTGGATCGGCATGAGCCAGAGGATGTCGACCCCGAGGACCTTGAGCCGCGGGAGCGCCGCCGTGACGGCGGAGAACCGGCCGCTGGCGGAAAATTGCCGCACGTTGATCTCGTAGATCGTGCTGCCGCGGGCCCAGTCGGGCAGACCGCGGGCGGTGAGATGCGCGCTGGGCCACGCCTTTTCGCGCTCGGGCGCGGGCGCCGCCCAGAGACACGGGGCGAGGGTGAGACACAGACTGAACAGAAGGGTCAGCAGCTTTTTCATGGTCCGGGAAAGGCAGGGTGGGGCGGTAAGCTCACGCCGGCTCACCGGCGGTCGCAACCGGTTCACGCACCCACAACACCGTGAGCGCAGCGGCGATCAGCAGACATACCCCGCCCGCCATGACGGCATGGACGAGGTTGCCGTGCAGGTAAGTCTGCACCAGCTGGCCGAAGAAGAGCGCGGCGAGGATCTCGGGCAGCACGATAAAGAAATTGAAGATACCCATGAACACCCCGATGCGGCCCGCAGGCAGCGCCCCGGCCAGCATCGCGTAGGGCATGGAGAGGATCGAGGCCCACGCGACGCCCCCGAGCGCCAGCGCCCCGAGCAGGAGATACTTCTGTTCCTCCCCATGAATGAAACCGACGGCAAGCAGACCGAGGCCTCCCAGGGCAAGGCACACGCCATGGATATGACGGCGGGAATATTTGCCCGCGAGGGCCATCAGCCCGAACGCCGCGAGGAAGGTGACCGCGTCCTTCACCGCGTAGCACACGCCGGCCCATTCCGCCCCGCGCTTGAAGAGTTCGGACGCGGGGTTGCTGCTGCCGAAGAGGACCGGCACCGCGTTGGAGAAATGCAGCCACATGCAGAAGAGGCCGAGCCAGGTGAAGAACTGGACGACGGCCAGACGCCGCATGAGTGCGGGCATGTGCGCCAGCGCATCCAGGATCTCGCGCACCAGGGGACCGAAGCCGCCGGTCGCGGATTTCTGGCGCCGGAACGCCTCCAGGTCTTCCGGCGGATCCTCCTTGGTGGAAACCACGGTCCAGAGCACGGCGCCGAAAAAGGCGACGGCGCCGACATAGAAGGAGATCTTGACGTTGGTCGGCAGCGCGTTCGCACCGTCGGCCTCGCTGCTCACGCCAAACCAGTTGCGCAGGATGTAGGGCAGCATGCCCGCGACCACGGCCCCGACGCCGATGAAGAAGCTTTGCATCGCGAAACCCATGCCGCGTTGCCGCTCGGGGAGCTTGTCGGCCACGAAGGCGCGGAAGGGCTCCATCGAGACGTTGATGGACGCGTCGAGCACCCACAACAGCAGCGCCGCCATGTAGAATTTCGGCCAGTGCGGCAACAGCCAGTCGGCCAGGAGGCCGGAGTTGGGCATGAGCACGAGTGCGAGGGAACTGAGGATCGCCCCGACCAGGAAATACGGGCGCCGCCGGCCCAGCGGTCCCCAGGTGCGGTCGCTCATCGCGCCGATGATGGGTTGCACGAGCAGACCGGTGAGCGGTGCCGCGAGCCACAGGCGCGCAATCTGGTCATCAGCAGCGCCGAGGTATTTGTAGATCGGGCTCATGTTCGCCATCTGCAGGCCCCAGCCAAACTGGATGCCGAGGAAGCCGAAGCTCATGTTCCAGATCGCCGGAAGGGAAAGGGGTTTGCGTTCACTCATGGGGTCAAGGGGTCGGGCTCACTTCGCTCGCAAGGAGGCCGTCCGAGCGGCGCGTTGGCGGGCCTTTGCTTTGGGCTCGGGAGTTTCGGGCGGTTCGCTGAAATCCTTCACCGGACGCAACCCGGCGCGATCATAGAGATCAATCCAGTGCCGGAGGATGGCGGTCTTGTCGCGACCGAGCGCGGCCAGCTGTCCGGCGGTGAACCGCCACTGCCAGTTGCCCTCGGTGGTGCCCGGGCGGTTCAACGTCGCGGTCGCGGGCAGGTCCAGCAGATCCTGCACCGGGATGACCGCGAGCCGGGAAACGGTCGCCAAGGCGGCCCGGATGACCGGCCAGGCGGATTTTGAGCCATCGAGACCGAAATACTCGGCGATCTTCGCCTCGTATGGGGGCTGCAGTGACTCGAGCCAGCCGCGGGCGGTGAGGTTGTCGTGGGTGCCGGTGTAGGCGATGCTGTCCGGCGGATAATAGTGCGGCAGGTTGGCGTTGTTGGCATCGTGGCCGTACGCAAACTGCAGGACCTTCATGCCGGGCAGTCCGGCCTGCCGGCGGAGGTTGACCACGTCGGGGCCGATGTAGCCCAGATCCTCGGCGATGATGCGCGCCTCCGGCAGGGCGGCGCGCACGGCCTGGAAGAAGGCCAGACCCGGGCCGGGGCACCAGCGGCCGGTGCGGGCATCGGGCGCGTCGGCGGGGATTTCCCAGAACGTGTCGAAACCGCGGAAGTGATCGAGGCGCACCACGTCGTAGAGGGCGAAGGCCGCGCGCAGCCGGTCCAGCCACCAGGCGTAGCCGGTGCGGCGCAGATGCTCCCAGTCATAGAGCGGGTTGCCCCACAATTGACCGAGGGCGGAAAAATAATCGGGCGGCACGCCGGCCACGGCGAGCGGCCGGCCCTTGTCGTCGAGCCGGAAGACGGCGCGGTTGCGCCAGGTATCGGCGCTGTCCAGCGCCACAAAGATCGGCACGTCCCCGATGATGCCGACGCCGCGCCCGCGGGCGTAATCCCGCAGACGCTGCCACTGGCCGAAGAAAACATATTGATAGAAGACGTGGCGTTTGGACTCGCGCCGGACCGATACGGGGAGCTCCCGGTGCAGGCGGGGCGTCCACCGGCTGAAGGCTTCGGGCCAGCTCGGCCAGGCCCAGCCGCCGAAGTGCGCTTTCAACGCCATGAAGTCGGCGTATGGTTCGAGCCAGTCGGCATGGGCGCGCCCGAAAGCCGGGAAAGAGCCGAACCCCTCCAACGATTTGGCGCCCTGGTCCGCAAAGCGGTCGGCGGCGAGCGCGAGCACGCGCCAGAAATCCCCGTAGAGCCAGCCGTAGTCGACCTTGCCCGTGGGCAGGCGGCGAAGCGGCGCGATCTCGGCCTCGGTGAGCAGACCGGCGGCGGCGAGTTCGCCGAGGTCGATGAAATACGGGTTGCCCGCACTGGCGGAGAACAATTGGTAGGGCGAGTCACCGAAACCCGTGGGGCCGATCGGGCAGATCTGCCAGTAGCGCACCCCGGCGCCGGCAAGAAAATCCACGAAGGCGCGGGCGCCGGCACCCACGTTGCCGATCCCATAGTCGCCGGGCAGCGAGGACACGTGCGCGAGCACGCCCGCACTGCGGGTGGTCAGCCAGGAGGAAGGAGGAGTATCCATGGACAGGGTCGGGCCCGGATGCACCCGGTCAGTCATTCTGACCAGACCACCCGAAGTTTGTCAGTAGGAAGGAAGGAGAAAAAGCGGCCACCAGGGTTGGACTGGTGGCCGCAGGGAGAGGCAACGGATGCGGGCCGGTTTAGAATTTGTACGAAGCGCCGACGGAGTACGACGCACCGTATTTCTGGTAGTCTTGGATGTAGCGGACGTCCGCGCCCGAGGTGGCGACGAGCGGCTCGTTGGTCATATTGTAAACCTGCCCGATGAGGGTGAGCCCCTTGAGGCGACCCTGTTTCGGGAAGGTGTAGCTGACCTGGGCATCATAGACCGTCTCGGGCTGGAGGTTCCGGTAGACGGCGCCGCGCGGACCGAAGGTGGCGATGTCACCGCGATACTCGGAACGGTAGCGTCCGCTGATGCGGGCCGAGAAGCCGTTGCGCTCATAGTAGAACGTCGCGCTGCGCACCTTGTCCGAGAGGCCGACCAGCGGGGTGGCGGGATTGCCCAGATCCGGCTGGATGGAGCTCTTGAAGAAGGACGCGCTGCCCACGAAACCGAAGCCCTTCAGCACGGGGGAGATCTTTTCGCCCGGCAGGGAGAGCGTGAATTCCAGACCGCGGACATGTCCGCCCTGGCCGTTCTGGGGCACCTCATTGTAGCCCGTGAAGATGACGGGGGTGGAGGTGGAACCGCTCGGGAAGCCCGTGAAGTTCACCAGGGTCTTCTGGTTGTAGGTGTAGGAAACCAGCTGCTTGGTGAAGGCCGCGACCGACCAGTAGCCCATGTTGTCCTTGAAGTAGTGCTCGAAGGAGAGGTCGATGGAGTTGGAGCGCCACGGTTCAAGCTTCGGGTTGCCGCCGCTGGCCGACCAGGGGCTGTTCAGCGGATCGGTGGAGCCGGCCTTGCTTGAATCAAAGCCGTAGTTGCTGCCGGCGCGCATGTCGTTCATCGGCTGGCGGGCCAGCTGGCGGGCCACGCTGAGGCGCAGCACCTCGCGGGCGTTCAGCTCGAAGTTCAGGTTCAGTGTGGGGACGAAGTCGGTGTAGCTGTGCGTGGCCTTCACCTGGGTGGTCAGGGAACCGTTGTTGTTGGAAACCGAGGTGCCGCTGCTCTCCTGCTTGGTGTAGATCACCTGCGTGCCGATGCTGCCCTTGACCGGGATGTTACCCAGCTTGTGCGCGAGGTCCAACTTCACGTAGCCGGTCCAGACATCTTCGGTCACGTCGAAATTGTTCGCGCGCTTGGACGGATCGTTGTTGGCGATCTTGTCGTAGAATCCGCTGTTGTAGAGCGCCAGGGGATCATAGCTGTACATCTTGCCCATGCCGATGAAGCTGAGATCCGTCAGACCCACGCTCGTCGGCATGGGCGCGCTGGAGGCACCGTTCTTGAGCTGGAGGAAATAACCCTCCTGGCCGTTCGGGCCCGATTCCGTCTCGCTCTTGGTCCGGCTGTTGAAAACGACGCCGGCATGGAATCGCGTGAAGATACCGTTCAGCTCCTTCTGCGTGCCAAGCTTGTATTGGGCGATCTCGTCCTCCGCGATCGGGCCCTTGAGAAAACCGTGCTGGCCGGAGGGGCGGTCGCTGGAAGTGCCCCAACCCTGGGGCATGCCGAGGCGCATCAGGGAACCCTTGGAATAGTCCAGCACATGGGTGAACACCGCGCCCGCCTTGCCGTCGGGAGAAAGCGTGTACCCGATCGTGTCGGGCGTGCCGACGCCGTTCACGCCGTAGCCCGAGTAGGTCTCCAGCACGAAGTCGGTGCGCTTCACGTGGGAGTAGCTCGCGTCGAAGTCCGTCTTCCAATCCTTCTCGTTGCCGAAGGAGAGGTTCCACGCCCCGGAGAACAGGTTGTCGTCCCGCTTCACGAAGTCGTTGCGCACGACGCCGAAGAAGTTCGAGAGGGTGGCCTTGGTGATCAGGCCGCTCACGGCGGTGAAGCCCGGCTGCAGGGTGGTGTAGGTGCCCCAGTTCGGGCTGAGCGGCATCTCGATGCCGCGGAGCAGCTGGGTCTCCTGGAATTTCGAATAGAAGAGATCCACGGTCGAATGGACGTTGTCGCTCGGCGCGAACTCGAGCGTGGCCATGGTGCCGTTGCGCTTGATCTGGCTCGTGCGGACGAAGGGCTTGGCGCCGCCCAGCAGCGCGCCGGAGGAGGTGTTGTCGTAACCCCAGGCATTGAACTGTTCGCCCTGGCCGGGACGGTCCGAGACGGACACGCCGATGGCGATGCCCACCTTGCCGTCGTCGAGCTGGTCGACGTAGGAAAGCGTCCCGCGGGAGCCGCCGCGGTTGGCCCCGGCGTTGTCGGGCTTCATGGCCGTCCACTCATAGAAGAGGTTGGCCGCCACCTGCCGGCCGCTCAGGGACAACGGGCGGACGGTCCGCAGATCGACGGTGCCGGCCAGACCCTGGCCCACCAGCGTGGCTTCAGTGGTCTTGTAGACGACGACGCTGCTCAGCAGTTCGGCGGGGTATTGGTCGAACTCGACCGCACGACCCGAACTGGTGCTGACCTGTTGGCGGCCGTTCAGCAAACCGGTGCTGAAATCGCCGTTCATGCCGCGGATCACGATGGCTTGCGCGCGACCATTCAGGCGCTGCGTCGTCAGGCCACTGAGGCGGGTGAGGGAGTCGGCGATGCTGATATCGGGCAGCTTGCCGATGTCCTCCGCCGCGATCACCTCGCTGATGACGGGGGAGGTCTGCTTCATTTCGGCGGCGGCGGCGAGACTGCCGGCAAAACCGGCCGTGACCGTGAAAGTATCAAGCACCACGACCTCGGACTTCTTGTTGGGATCCGGGTTCGTGGTGGTGGGGGATTGGGCCAGAAGCTTGGTGGCGGGACTCGCCAGCAGCAGGCCGGCGACCAGTCCTCGGGAGAGGAACTGGCGCGTCTGGATGCGTAGGGTATCAGGTGTATGCATGGTCGGGATGGAGTGTGTTGGGTGGTAACAAATCGGCCGGGGTAACGGCCTTTGCCTGGGTCCAAGCAATCCCACGGATGGGATGATCTCGAACCGCATTGGTCCCAAAAAACCGAGATGACCCGGACAATTCTTAGGTCCGTGCAGCCACCGGAGTCGACTCCGCTTACCTGCATCGCCCCCGCCCGGAAGGGCATTTCAGAGTGAAAAAAGCATCCCGGGCTCCGTTTTTCCCCGGTTCGTGCACCCGGTGGCCGCCACGGCACCGCGCCCGGACCTAAGAATAATCCGGTTCATGCAGGAATTTTCACCCGTGGTCCGTTTGACCGCTCCGGCCTTCGCTCCAGCCTATCCCGTAGGATGTCTACCCCTAAAGCTGTTCGTTCAACCCTCTGGTTGGTCTTTCTCTCCCTCGGATGGCTCGTCCGGTTGGTCGCCGAGCCGGTCGTCGTCCCTCGTTTCACCCACCCGGGTGCGGGCCAGACCCTGTATTTCGTGCTCACCGACCGGTTCGCCAACGGCCGCACCGACAACGATACCGGTGGATTTCCGGGCGGAACCGAGGAGCATGGCTTCGACCCGACGCGCATCGGCTACTTTCATGGCGGCGATTTCGCAGGGCTGACCGCCAAGCTGGATTACCTGAAGAATCTCGGGATCACTGCCGTCTGGGTGACGCCACCCTTCCAGAACAAGCCCGTGCAATCGGGCTCGGCCGGCTACCACGGCTACTGGGTCACGGACTTCCTGAAGATCGATCCGCACCTCGGCACCAACGAAGACTTCCGCGTCTTCGTGCGCGAGGCGCACGCCCGAGGCCTCAAGGTGTGCATGGACATCATCGTGAACCACACGGCGGATGTCATCCATTTCCCCGACTACCGGACCGCGTACCGCAACACCAGGGACTATCCGATCCGTGATGCCGCGGGCAACGTGCTTTCGGAACACGCCTTCGCCTACAACGGCCTCGGTGACACCGCCCGCCCGGCGTTGTCCGCCGAAACCAGCTTCGCCTACCGGCCGATCGTGCCCGCGGCCGAGCAGAACGTGAAGAACCCCGCCTGGCTGAACGACGTGACGCTCTACCACAACCGCGGCAACTCCACCTTCACCGACGAAAGCTCGGTGCACGGCGATTTCTCCGGACTGGACGACACCTTCACCGAACACCCGCGCGTGGTGCTCGGCATGATCGAGATCTTCAGTTCATGGGTGAGCGACTACGGCGTGGACGCCTTCCGCATCGACACGGCGCGCCACGTGAACGCCGAGTTCTGGCAGGCCTTCGGCCCCGCCATCCGCGCCGCCGCCCGCGCCGCGGGCAAGCCCGGCTTCATCCAGTTCGGCGAGGTCGCCAACGAGACCCTGGACATCCCGCTGCTCAGCGAGTTCTCCACCTCGATGCCGCTCGATACCACGCTGGATTTCGGCTTCTTCGTGGCGGCGCGCAATTTCGTCTCCCGGGGCGGCCCCGCCGCCGCCCTGACCGACCTCTTCCAGCGCGATGACTACTACACCGATCACGACAGCAACGTGCAGGCGACGACCACGTTCATCGGCAACCACGACGCCGGCCGCTTCGGGTATTTTCTCCAGCAGGACAATCCCGGCGCCCCGGCCGCCTTGATCGCCGAACTGGTGAAACTCGGTCACGGCCTGCTCCTGCTCTCCCGCGGACAACCCGTGCTCTACTACGGCGACGAACAGGGCATGGTCGGCCGCGGCGGCAACGACATGCAGGCACGCGAAGACATGTTTCCGTCCCGCGCGCCCGACTTCCGCGATGCGCCCCTGCTCGCGACCACCCGCACCGGGGCGGACGACAAGTTCGACGAGAAACATCCGTTCTACCGGTTCATCGCCACGCTCACCGCGCTGCGGAATCAGCACCCGGCGTTGCGCACCGGCGCGATGCTGCCGCGCGCGACGGATCACGACGAGATCTTCGCCTTCTCCCGTTTTGACCGCCACGAACGCGTCGAGTACCTGGCCGTGTTCAACAACTCGCGCACGAAGACCCTGACGGTTGCGGTCCCCACCAGCCAGCAACCCCAGGCCAGCCTGCGGCGGCTCTTCAACTCCGACCCTCGGGCCGCCGAACCCGACGTGGCCGCCGACGCGAACGGTCGCGTGAACGTGACGCTTGCTCCGCTGCAATTCTCCGTGTGGCGCGCCACGGCCCCGCTCGGCGCCGCGCCTGCCTCGCGGCTCGCCCTCGTCACTCCCTTTTCCGGCGCCGCACTCAAACTCGGCAAACGCGAGACGGATGGACACGTCTTCCCGAACCGCACGGAAATCCGCGCCGAAGTTGCGGGCGGCGACGGACTCGGCGAGGTGACGTTCACCCTGGAACGCGCCTCGCGTCCCGGCCAGATCGAGTACCTCGGCACGGATGATGCCGCCCCGTATCGGATCTTCTGGCGGCCGGCCAACGACCTGCCGCTCGGCGAGAAGTTCACCGTCACCGCCACGTACAACGACCTGCGCGGCCAGGTGATCAGCGCCCGGTTGACTGATCTGTCGATAGCATCGACCGAGGTACCGACCGGCATTGCCGGATCGCAGGTGCCGCTCATTACGCAACAACCCGTCGCAGGCCAGGCGCCGCTCAAGGGCGTCGTCACCCTCGCCGTTGCCGCCACCGGCACCGGTCCGCTGGAATATCAGTGGCTGCACAACGACGACGAAGTGGCGAACGCCACGGAATCGACGCTGAACGTGGAGGTGTCGCCGGACACGGTCGGCCGGTATCGTGCGATGGTCCGCAACCGGGCCGGTACCACGCTGAGCCGGGAGGTAAAGGTGGAGGTTGGTCCGGCCGCGAGTCCCTGACCGGCCGGGACGGCGGACGGTCAATTGTGTCATCGCCAACCGGCCTGCCGGCTGCAGGATCGGATCCAATCGTCATGAGCAAGATTTTCGTCCCCCATTTCCCTCGTATCGCCCTGTTGTTGCTGTTGTCCGTGGCGCTCGGTTGGTCCGCCGGTTGCGGCAAGCGCACCACGGCGGTTTCGCAGGCCACCAAGGACGGCATCATGCTGGTCGGCAACGGGGCCGAGCCCTCCGATCTCGATCCCCAGACCATCACCGGCATTCCCGAGCGGGATATTGTCTGCACGCTCTTCGAGGGCCTGACCCGCAGTGATCCGAAAACCCTCGAGGCCCGCCCCGGCGTCGCCGAAAGCTGGGATGTGTCGGCGGATGGTCTGACCTACACTTTTCACCTGCGCAAGGGCGTGACCTGGTCGGACGGTGTGCCGCTGACCGCGCGCGATTTCCATGCGTCATTCCGCCGCCTGTTGACCCCCTCGCTGGCCTCCGACAACGCCGACCAGCTTTACCTGGTGGTCAACGCCGAGGCCTACCACAAAGGGAAGTTGCAGGACTTCTCGCAGGTCGGATTCAAGGTCATCGACGATCACACCCTGGAAATCCGCCTCGCCTACCCGGCCCCGTTCCTCGTCAAGACCATGGCCTCGCGTTCCTGGTTTCCCGTGCCGATGCACGTCTTGGAAAAGTTTGGCAATCCGCTCATCCAGGGCAGTCCCTGGACCAAGCCGGGCAACCTCGTCGGCAACGGGCCCTTTGTCCTGAAGGCGTGGTCTCCGCACAGCTACGTCGATGTCGAGCGCAGCCCGACCTACTGGAACCGCGCGAGCGTGAAGCTCAATGGCATCCGCTTCATCCCGATTGAAAACCAGCCCGCCGAGGAAGCCGCCTTTCGCTCCGGGCAGCTGCACAAGACGGAGCGCGTCCCGCTGACGAAGATCGCGGTCTACCGGCGCGAGGCTCCCGGCCTGCTGCACATCGAACCGTATTCGGGGGTGTATTATCTGAATTTCAACGTGAACCGGGCGCCGTTCACCGACGTGCGCATCCGCCGCGCGCTCGCGATGGCGGTGGACCGTGAGGGCCTCGTGAAAAACGTCACGCTGGCCGGCGAAACCCCTGCCTACCACTTCACGCCCGAAGGGTTGGAAGGTTACGTCTCCACCGCGCGGACGCGCCTGGATTTCGATGAAGCCCGCCGACTCCTGGCTGAGGCGGGTTATCCCGGCGGCAAGGGCCTGCCGCCCATCACCCTGCTTTTCAACACGGCGGAAAACCACCGCCTGATCGCCGAGACCCTCCAGCAGACCTGGAAACGTGAACTCGGCATCGACCTCGTGCTCGAGAACCAGGAATGGAAGGTGTACTTGGACAACATGCAGGCCCAGCGGTACCAGCTCTGCCGCGCCGGCCTCATCATGGAACCCTTCGATCCCTCCCAGTTCCTCCGGGTCTTCACGACGGATTCCGGCTTCAACCGCACCGGTTGGTCCGACCCGGAGTACGACCGCCTCTACGAGGAGGTCATGCGGACACCCGACCAGACCAAACGGCTCGCCCTGATGCAGCAGATGGAAAAAATCCTCACCGACGCCATGCCCATTCTGCCGATCTACTACTACACCAACCAGTTTCTGTTGGATCCCTCGGTGCACGACTGGGTGGGCAATCTCATGTCGCTCGGACCCTTTGAGCAGGTGTGGTTGCAGTGAGGTGCCGCGTTGATCCTCCATTGGTCATTTCTTGCTGACTGCTAGCAGCCGGGCTAATTTGGCTTAACTCTCGGGCGGCGTTCCGACTGAATACCGGCAGAATGGCTGCGTCTCCCACAACCCCTTCGCCGGTCAACGGCGTGCAGGCCTCCCCGACTTCTGATTCAGTGCCGGCGATCCTGATCATCAACTGTGGCAGTTCGTCACTGAAATTCGCCCTGATCGCCACCCATCAGGAAACCCTCCTTCTCTCCGGTCTGGCCGAGCGCCTGGGCACCCCTGAGGCCACCATCAGCTGGAGGCTGGGGGAGGAGAAAAAATCCAAGACCCTGGCCGGGGAGGATCTCCGCGCGGCCCTGCACGAATTGATCGCCATCCTTCCCGTCAACGTCCGCATCATCGCGGTGGGTCATCGGGTGGTACATGGCGCCGAGGCCTTTTCACACAGCGTGCTGATTGATGCCGGGGTGTTGGCCGGCATCGAGCGATGCTGCGCCCTCGCCCCGCTGCACAATCCCGCCAATCTCGCCGGTATCCGGGCCGCCCAGAAGATGTTTCCCGAAACGCCCCAGGTGGCGGTCTTCGACACGGCTTTTCACCAGACGATTCCCCGGCACGCCTTCCTCTATGCCGTGCCCTACGACTGGTACGAGAACGACGGTTTCCGGCGGTATGGGTTTCACGGCACGAGCCACCGTTACGTCGCGGGCGAAGCGGCGCGACGGCTCAACCAACCGCTGGCCTCGCTCGGTCTGATCACGGCGCACCTAGGCAACGGTTGCAGTGCGGCCGCGGTCGAGGGCGGTCGCTGTGTGGACACGACCATGGGCCTCTCACCGCTGGAGGGCCTCGTCATGGGCACGCGCAGTGGCGACGTGGATCCCAGTCTCCATGAATTCATGGCCGCCCAGCGCGGGTGGAGCCTCGAACGCATCATGCGCGCGCTCAACCGCGAGAGCGGCCTGCTCGGCCTGTCGGGCCTCAGCAACGACATGCGCACCTTGGTCGAGGCCGCCACCGGGGGCCACGAGCGGGCGCAGCTCGCGATTGATGTCTTTGCCTATCGCCTCGCCAAGTCGATCTCCGCCCTCAGCGCGGCGCTCACCCGCCTCGATGCCATCGTCTTCACCGGCGGGATCGGCGAACACTCCAAGGTCATCCGCGCCCGCACGGCCGCCAACCTCGGGATTCTCGGCGTGCAACTGGATCCCGCACTCAACGAGGTCCACGGCGGCCCGGCCTCCGGCCGCATTTCACGTGAAGGCTCCCGCGTGTGCCTCGTCGTGCCGACCAACGAGGAGCTGATGATCGCCCGCGAAACCCTCGCCGTCCTGAACCCATGAAACACACCTTCTTTCTCGCCGCCTCCGGCGTCGGCAGCGGCCTCACCTCCACCTCGCTCGGGGTGTTCCGCGCCCTGGACCGCAGCGGCATCCGCGTCGGGTTCTGCAAACCCATCTCCCAGGAAGCCGGCCCGAACAGCGGTCCCGACCCGTCCAGCGAGTTCATCGCACGCACCACCGGTTTCAAGCCCGCCGAACCGATCGCGTTTGAGGTGGCCGAGCGCTACGTCCGCAACAACCAGATGGAGGAGCTCATGGAGCTCGTGGTCGAGAAGGTGCGCAGCCAGGCCGCCACCATCGACGTGATGATCGTCGAGGGTCTTCTCCCCACCGCGACGCAGACATTTCCCAACCGCATCAACCGCACCGTCGTCACGGCCCTCAACGCCGAGGTCATCCTCGTCGATTCCACCGGGGTCGATTCCCTTGAGGAACTCGAGGAGAGCCTGGGCACGGCCGCGTCCCTTTACGGCGGCGCCACCAGCCGCAATGTCATCGGCTGCATTCTCAACAAGGTCCGCCTGAGCGATACCGTGGCCCGGCCCGGCGCCGTCCGGGATGTGGGCGATCCGGTCGATGCCCCGCCGACTTCCCCGGGCGTTGATCCCGCCGCCCTCGCCGCCCTGCAGCAGCGCGTGATCGCGGGATGCCCGATCTTTCGCTCCGGCCATTTCGACCTGCTCGGCTGCATTCCCTGGAATCCCGACCTGCCTTCCTATCGCGTGAGCGACGTGGCCAAGCACCTCGACGCCCGCGTCATCAACGCCGGCGAAATGGACCGGCGCCGCGTCACTTCCGTCTACCTGTGCGCCCGCAACGTCGGCAATGTCCTCCACCTTTTCCGCGCAGGCTCGCTGCTGGTGGCACCCTACGACCGCCTGGACATCTTCATCGCCGCGGCCCTCGCCACGATGAACCGCGTCCCGCTGGCGGGCATCGTCGTCACCGGCGGGGAGATCAACCATGCTCCGTTTTTCGACCTCTGCCGGCCGGCGTTTGCGCTCGGCCTGCCGGTGCTGCAGGTGCCGACGGGCAGCTTTGTCACCGCCACCGCGCTCGCCAAGATGAGCAACGAGATCCCGGCCGATGACGACTTCCGCTTCAACAGCACCCTCGACTTCATCGCCCTGCAGATCGATGTGGACCGCATCAAGTCGCGCGTCGACACGGCCCTCGAGCTGCGCATGTCGCCGGCCGCCTTCCGGCACCAGCTGACCAACCGCGCCCGCACCGCCAACCGGATCATTCTGCTCCCCGAGGGCGACGAGCCGCGCACGATCGTCGCGGCCACCATCTGCGCCCAGCGCGGGCTGGCCCGTTGCATTTTGTTGGGCAACCCGGCGGAGGTCCGGCAGGTCGCCGAGCGGCAGGGCGTGCGGCTCGACGGGGTGGAGATCATCGACCCGGCCGAGCGCCGCGAGCGTTACGTCGCGCCCCTCGTGGAACTGCGCAAGAGCAAGGGCATGACCGAGGAGCAGGCCCGCGAGGCGCTGGAGGACAATGTCATGCTCGGCACGATGATGCTGGCCAACGACGAGGTCCACGGCCTCGTCTCCGGGGCGGTTCATTCCACCGCCAACACCATCCGGCCGGCCCTGCAGATCATCAAGACCAAGCCGGGCTCGAAGGTGGTCTCCTCGGTGTTCTTCATGTGCCTCCCCGAGCAGGTGCTCGTTTACGGCGACTGCGCGGTGAATCCGAATCCGGACGCCGAGGCGCTGGCGGACATCGCGCTGCAAAGCGCGGCCTCCGCCGAAAGTTTTGGCATCCCGGCGCGCGTGGCCATGATCAGCTACAGCACGGGGGAATCGGGCGGCGGGGCCGATGTCGACAAGGTGCGCGTCGCCACGCAGCTGGCCCGGGAGAGAAACCCCGACCTGTTGATCGACGGACCGCTGCAATACGATGCCGCCTCGATCGCCGATGTGGCGGCCAAGAAAGCGCCGAACAGCCCGGTCGCCGGCCGCGCCACGGTCTTCATCTTCCCCGACCTGAACACGGGCAACACCACCTACAAGGCCGTGCAGCGTTCCGCCAATGTCGTGAGCATCGGCCCGATGTTGCAGGGCCTCCGCAAGCCGGTAAACGACCTCTCGCGCGGCGCCCTGGTCGAGGATATCGTCTATACCATTGCGATCACGGCGGTGCAGGCGGAGTCGGCCAAGTAAGTCCGCGGCGGGCCCGACGGCGGTGGGATTGTCGTTGAACTCCGGCGCTTCCTACTGCGAATTGATGCTCCATGCCGACCGAGACCGCCCTTGCCCCCGGCTGTGATGTGCTCCTCCTCGAGGATGACGCCGTTTTCCGGCGCCGCGTGGCCGCCCATCTCCGCGGACTGGGCGCCGAGGTGACGGAAGCCGGCACCCTCGACGAGGCCCGGCGGCTGCTCGGATCGCTGCGTTTTGAATACGCCCTGGTTGACCTGCACCTGCCCGACGGCGAGGTGCTGGCCCTGTTCCGGGAGGGTGCCTTTTCGGAAAACACTGCCGTGGTCGTGATGACCGCATTCGGCGGCATCAAGGAGGCGGTCGAGGCCATGCGGCTCGGGGCCTGCGACTACCTCGCCAAGCCCTTCGAACTCGAACAGATCCCGGTGGCATTTTTGCGCGGCCGACGCAGCCAATCTGCCGCCCGGCGCGAGGAGCACCGGACGCGCGGACCTGCCGGGGAAACCGACGCCATTTTCCTGGGCGAGACCTTGCGGGCCCAGCTGGAGATCATGCTGGCCGCCGAACGGCGTTTGGACCGCGCCCCGCCTGTGTTGCTCGAGGGTGAAACCGGCACCGGCAAGAGCCGGCTGGCGCGCTGGCTGCACGCGCATGGCCCGCGGGCGGCGCAACCCTTCATCCCCATCAACTGTGCGGCACTGCCCGATACCCTGGCGGAGGCCGAACTCTTCGGCCACGAGCGCGGGGCGTTCACTGACGCCAAGCAGGCCCGGCTGGGACTGTTCGAGGCCGCGGACGGGGGCACGCTGTTCCTGGACGAGATCGGCGCCCTCGCCGCCGGTACGCAGGCGAAGATTCTCACCGCCGTGGAGGATGGCGTCATCCGCCGCCTCGGCGGCACCCGCGAGATCAAGACGGACGTGCGCATCATCGCGGCCAGCAACCAGCCGCTGGCCGGCCTGGTGCAGAGCGGAAAGTTCCGCGACGATCTCTTCCACCGGCTGAATCTCCTGCAGCTGACGCTGCCCCCGCTGCGCGATCGCCCGGGTGACATCGTGCCGCTCGCGCAGCATCTGTTGGCGCGACTCGCTGCGCGCCACGGGCTCGGCGCTCTCCACTTTTCCCCCGCCGCGGAAACGGCCATGCGGACCCATGCCTGGCCGGGCAACATCCGGGAGCTGGCGCACGAGATCGAACGCGCGCTCATCTTTTCCTCTGGCCCCACGCTCGATCTGGCGACGCTCGGTCCGCCCGATCCGGCCTCGTCCGCCGGTGGCGATCCCGCGGCCCAGCCCTGGCTCAATCCAGCCTGGCAGCTGCCCGAAAGCGGTTTCTCCATCGACCGCGTGGTCGACCACCTCGTCGACGAGGCACTGCGCGCCACCGATCACAATGTGTCGGCCGCGGCCCGTCGCCTGGGCGTCACGCGCGAATTCCTCCGCTACCGTCTGGCCTCGTCAAAGCGACCGGGTGGTTAGAGATCGCTCCCTTCCGCTTGGTGGCTGGCAACCAATCGCCGGCGGCGCGGTCGGAAGAGAATGGTTGGCTACCCCCAAACCTGCCCGTTGCCCCTTGGCATGAATCTCACCCCCTTTCTGCCCAATCCGCTGGTCATCAGCACTCTTGGCACGAACGAACAATCGTGGCATGTTTCGCGCAACGAGATTCCTGCCGCGGGCAATCCCGCTCCGGTCAACCCCTCCGTCTCATGACCTCACGTCTACCCTGGTGTCTCCTGCCGCTTGCCTTGCTCGGTCCGGTCTACTCCGCCCCATCCGAGAACAGTTCCGCCCCCACGCCGGTGCCCACCCAAAGCTACACGGACCAGGGATCCATCACCCGCCAGGTCACCTCGGACTACAGCGGCGGTTACTACAGCAACTATGGATCCGGCTCCATGTACGGGAGCAACTATATCAGCGGGACTTCATACAGCACCGTCACCACATACTACAAGATGCTCGTCGCGCCGCCCGTGCCGCCGGCGCTCGGCGAGCCCATTCCCAGCAAAAAGGTGCAGGCCTCGCTGGCCAAGTTTTCGCCACCGTCGATGCTGGCCTCGTTTGTGTACGAACCCTTTTTCACGCCCCTCAGTCCGCTGCTGTTTTCCGAGGACCTGAGCAAGGCGCGCCGCGAGAAGCTCACGGCCTACACCACGGCCCGCGCGGCGGCCGTCGAGGCACTCCGGGCCAAGATTGATTCCCTGCTGGCCGCCACCCCCGAGGTGCGGCAGAGCGAGTTGTCTGAATTCGCCCGGGTCCAGACGCCGACGCTGGTCGAGTTGGAGAACATGGCGGAAGAAATGCGCGCCAACTATGTTGACGGCCGCTGGTACGAGACCAGCAGCAACTGGAACTCGACGCGCAACTGGCGTCTCGGGGACAACACCCGCTGGGAATCCAACATCGACGAGATCAAGGTCGCCCTGGGCTCCGCGTTTTTCCAAGAAGGACTCTCGCCCGCCCAACGCCGCCTGCTGCGCGAACTGGCGATGGAGCTCACCGATTCCCTCAAGCAGCCGACCGACGAGATCGCCCTCGGCACGCCCGGACCGTTCTTCTACTTCACCCCGGAGACCGCCCGTATCCGCCTGCCGGTGGACATGCCGGCGGAACTGGAAAGCAAGATCCGCAGCTACCAGGACGAAAAGGCCGCGCTGAAGCTGGAGCTGCGCGAGGCGCTCTATCGACAGGACCGCGCCTTCTTTGAATTCACCCGCGTCAAGGCCCTCAAGGCGCTGGCCGAACAGCAGGCCGCACGGCTCGCGCGGGTGGAAACGCTCGCCGAGGAAATCCGCCAGGGCCTCGCACTGCTGCCCAATCCCGCCCGGCCCGCCGGCATTCCGCTCCGCGGCGAGGCGACCGGCCTGATCAGCCGCTATCTGGCCGCCAAGAGCAGCTGGCAGCGCGCCATGCTGGCGAAACGGGAAAAGCTGCGGAACGACTTCCCGGAGGACCGCGTGGAGTTCATCCGGCTGCGGGACACCGTCGCCATCCAGCTGGTGGCCAACCGGCGCTCCTCCGACGCCGTCAAGGCGCAGCGGGATGTCGCCCTGGCCGACCTGGAGGCCTTCAATGCCACGCAGTCCAAGGGCTATCAGGCCCTGGCCCGCGACAAGGAGAAGATCAACAGCGAGCTCGTGTCCCTGGCCAAGTCGCTGGCCAGCCACGGCGGCGGCAAGAGCGTCGAGCTGCTGCTGACGGAGTTCGCCTACGCGCTGCGGCAGCAGGAACGTTGGGATCAGTTCGCGGAATACGACACCGCCGTCCTGCAACCCGGGTTGTCCCCCGAGCAGCGGCGTCTGTTGTTCGGCGCCGCTCTGGAAAGAATGGAGCTGCCGTTCGGGGAGAAATTCTGAACCGCCGCATGCCCCGCGCCTTCAGCCTACGCTCCGCCACCGTCGCGTTCACCGTGGCGGGGTTGCTGATGGCCATCTTCGCCGGCGTGCTCCTGCGTTTCCGGCAGGAACTCACCGAGGAAATCCACCGCCGGATGATCGAGCGCGACGCGGCGGTGCTGCATCCCGTCGCGTTGCAGCAACTGCGGGACGCCGCCGGCCTGCACACCGATTCACCGGCACCGAATCCCGACCTCCTGGCCTATGCCGGGCCCGACGACTCGGTCACACCGCTCACACATTCCGTGCTCGCCGTGCTGGCCGCCCTCAAGAGCGCGCAGCAGACCGGCATGCTCGGCGTGGCGGTGTTCGACGCCGACGGCAACCCGCTGCGCGCGGTGCCGGCCTCCATGCTCTTCGTCGACCTGCCCCCCGACGACTACCTTGAGCTCACCCGCCTCAAACCCATCAGCCGTTACCATCCTCGCTTTGCACTGGGACCGGCCTTCGCCGGCGCCCATCCCAGCGAGGGACCGGTGCCTGTGCTCGAGGTGCTCCTGCCCCTGTATTTTCCGGGTTCCCAAAACCTGGTCGGAGTCGCGCAGTATTTCATGGATGCCCGGCCGCTCGCGGCCGAGCTGGCCACGATCGACGCCCGCATCGCCAGCCAGACCCGCGGCACGCTGCTGGGTGGCATCGCCCTGATTCTGCTCGTCGTGGGTGCTGCGCACTGGGCCATGATCCGCGCGCAACGGCTGATCGCCGAGCGCAACGAGCGCCTCATCCGCGCCAACCTCGAACTGTCCCTTGCGGCCAAGGCCTCCGTCCTCGGTCAAATCACCTCCCACCTGCTGCACGGCCTGCAGGGTCCGGTCGCCGGACTCCGCGCCGTGCTGGCCACGCGTCCGCCGCATGAGACCAGCGAAGAGTGGCAGTCTGCCACGGACTACACGGCACGTCTGCAGAGCATGATCCAGGAAACCGTCTCCCTGCTCGGCGACCGCAGTTCGTCCACCGCCTACGAACTCAGCGGACATGACCTGATCGGTGCCATGCGCGAGCGCCACGCTGCCACGGCGGCGCAGCGTGGCGTGCAATTGGAAATCTCGGGTGGTTTCGGGGCTTCCCTCGACAGCAACCGGGGCAATCTGTTGTGCCTGATCGCCAGCAACCTCATCGAGAACGCCCTGGAAGCCAGCCCGGCCGGCGGCACCGTGCGTGCGGTGCTGACACTTGCCGACAACCGCGTGCTCCTCACGGTGACGGATGAAGGCCCGGGCGTACCCGACGAGATCCGGCAACGGTTGTTCCAACCCGGCCGCAGCAGCAAGCCCGGCGGCTCGGGCCTCGGCCTTGCCATCAGCCATCTCCTCGCCCTCGAAATCGGCGCCGAGCTGCAACTCGTGCAATCCGACGAATCCGGCAGTGAGTTTTCCATCAGCCTGCCGCTGCAGCGGCTGCACACAGATTCGTAGTGATCGCAGAATCCCCCGGGCCTGACGTGAGCGATGCCCCAAAAGAGCCGGGGCATGAGTAGGGCCAGTCCCCGACCGGCCTCTTCCTTTCGCGCGAATTCGGCCGGTCGAAGACCGGCCCTACTTCCATAAAGGCCGGGGTCGGTGACCTCTCCCTCCCATCACAAAAAAGCGCGATCCCGGAGGATCGCGCTGAAAACTTGGGACTGGTTCTGAACTCAGGCCTCGATCTGCGGGCGGGAGGGCTCCGGCCAGTCGATATGGAAGAACTTGCCGCGGGGCTTGTCGGTGCGCTCGTAGGTGTGCGCGCCGAAGTAGTCGCGCTGACCCTGGAGCAGGTTGGCCGGCAGGCGGGCCGAGCGGTAGCTGTCGTAGTAAGCGAGGGCCGAGGCGAAGGTCGGGGCCGGCACGCCGCACTCGGCGGCGAGGGCGACGACCTTGCGCCAGTTCTCCTGCGCCTGCTTCACGGTCTTGTTGAAGTAGGAATCGAGGAGGAGGTTGGCGAGCTTCGGATCGCGGGCGTAGGCCTCGGTGATCTTCTGCAGGAACGTCGCGCGGATGATGCAACCGCCGCGCCAGATCTGGGCGATCTGACCGAAGTTAAGCTTCCAATTGTATTCCTGCTGGGCGGTGCGCATGAGCTGGAAGCCCTGGGCGTAGGAGCAGATCTTGGAGCAGTAGAGCGCGTCGTGGATGGCCTGGATGAGCGCCTTCTTGGAGCCTTTGTATTTCTTGCTCGGTCCCTTGAGGATTTTCGAGGCGGCGACGCGCTCTTCCTTCACGGCGGAGATGCAGCGGGCGAACACGGACTCGGCGATCGTCGGGGCGGGCACGCCCATGTCGAGCGCGTTGACGGAGGTCCACTTGCCCGTGCCCTTCTGGCCGGCGGTGTCGAGGACGATGTCGACGAAAGGTTTCTTGGTGACCGGATCCTTCTGCTTGAGGATGTCGGCGGTGATCTCGATGAGGAAGGAACCGAGCATGCCCTGGTTCCACTCGGAGAAGATGGCGCCCATCTCGGCGGGCTTGAGGCCGAGGAGACCCTGCATCAGCGCGTAGGCCTCGCAGATCATCTGCATGTCACCGTACTCGATGCCGTTGTGGACCATCTTGACGTAGTGGCCCGCGCCGTTCTCGCCGATGTAGGTCGCGCAGGGCACGCCGCCCTTGATGGGCTTGCCGGGGGCCGCGCCTTCGAGGGGCTTGCCGGTCTTCTTGTCGACCTTCGCGGCGATGGCGTTCCAAATCGGGGCGAGCTCCTTGTAGGCCTCGCGGTCGCCGCCGGGCATGAGGGCCGGACCGAAGCGCGCACCTTCCTCGCCGCCGGACACGCCGGAACCCATGAAGCGGAGGCCTTTTTCCTTCAGAGCCTTTTCGCGACGGATGGTGTCGGTCCAGAGCGCGTTGCCGCCGTCGATGATGATGTCGCCCGGCTCGAAGAGCGCGGCGAGTCCGTCGATGACGGCGTCGGTGGCCTTGCCGGCCTGGACGAGAATGACGGCCTTGCGGGGCTTCGCCAGGGACTGGACGAACTCCTCGAGGGTCTTGGCGCCGACGAGACCGCCGGGCGTGTTCGGGTTTTCTGCGACAAACTTCTCGGTCTTCTCGACCGTGCGGTTGTACACCGAAATCTGGAAGCCGTGGTCGGCTATGTTGAGGGCAAGGTTCTGACCCATCACGGCGAGACCGATGAGTCCGATGTCAGAATGCGTTTTGGCCATAGGAACGCATTAGTTAGCGGCTGGGGTGGCAAAGACCAACCTGATTTTGCCCTGTCAGCGTAATAACCCGACCACATTCCGGTAAAAATCCGGCCAGTAGCCGGGCTACCTGTCCGGAGGGGCCGTCCTACTCAGGGCTTCGGCGTCTTCTGCTGCTTGGCGTTGTAAGCTCCGGCACTCGGGAAAAACGGCGCGATCTTCTCCACAATCGGGGTCATAAACTTGGGTTCATTGCGGTTATAGACCCAGGAAAAGAACACCACGCTGCCCACGACAAACACCACGACACCGGCAATGATCTTGTTCATCTGCATGATCCGTCGGGCCAAAATCACCACGACAATGAACGCCACGACCGCGATACCGATCTTGAACCAGACCTCGGGCTTGAGGGTCTGCATCTTTTCCAGAGCACTTACGGCGAACAACAGCATACCGTGTGTGTTAACGCGACCGGCCGGTGAGACGAGCATTTTTCCGTGCCCGTCGGGTTTTCACAAATGATTGGCGGAAGCGGGTCTGCGTCGTTGTTGCCACTCTTGAATCAAGGCCTGGGTATCGGCGTCCTCGGGCCAGGCTTGCAGGGTTTTCTGAAGATCATCGCCTGCCTCGTTCAAACGGTTCAGCGCCAGCAACCACCGCGCCCGCTCCCGTCTCAGCAGCGGGGGGAGTCCGAATGCCTGTTCCAACATCCTCGAAAGATCGACCGCCTCGCCCAAGGCCCCCCGCGCCGCCGCCTGGAGCGCACCTTCCTGCAAGGTGTGCCGAGCTTGCTGAAACCGGGCGCGGGCTTCGTCGGGCCTCCCTTGTTCCTGGGCGTGCGCCGCCCAGAGCTGATAGATGTAGGCCTGTTGACCCGGATTCCACGTAAACGCAGGTTGCTGCTCCAGGTAGGCGAACAACGTGTCCGTGTCCTGCCAAATGCGCACCTGCCTCCCACCGAGCCAAGCCAAGGCGCCGACCAGCACGAGCAAGGCCGGCACGCGAAGGCGGCTCACCGCAGCCTGCTGTGCGCGCGGGACCAGCAGCAGGACGAATGCGCCGATCAATACCAGATGCGGCAGATAGACGTGCCGGTCCGCCACGGCCCAGTGCGGCCATTGGGCGAGGCCCAACACCGGCAGCGCCAGCGCGGTGCTGCCGAGGACCACGCCCGTGGTCGCCGGCCACCGCCGCCGGCCCAACCAAACCGCAGCGTGACCCAAAACGACCAGCGAGGCCAAGGTCAGGATCATGGGACTGTCCACCCGCCAGGCCGGCAGCATCGGGTTGTTGGGTGTCTGCCCAAACGGCCAGAGCAGATCGGTCCAGACCGAGCCCAACATCGCCGCCCCCATCTTGAGCCGCACAAAAAATTCCACTTCCGCCAGCGTGGGCGGCGCCGGGTAGAGCCACGGCGTGGCCGAGCTGCTTTTCCAAGTGATGTACACGCTCACCAAGGCGGGCATCAGGAAGAGCGCGTGCCGGCCCAACCAACGGCCGATCGCAAGGCCGGGGCTTCGCCAAGAGGGCGCCATTCTGAAAACCCAGATGTCCGCCGCCATCAGCCAAAGGCCATAGGTCGCGCCGACCGGATAGGTGAGATAACTCGCCCCCGCGAGCAACCAGGCCCAGACGAAACCGCGCCGCGCGGCGGACGCGGCCGCCGCTTCGCTGGCCCGGAGATAACACCAAAACGATCCGAGCAGAAAAATAACCATCAGGGGATAGGGTGTGGCTGTCACCCAGCAGGCGGATTCCACGTGGGCGGGGTGCACCGCCCACATCGCCGCACCCGCCCAGGCCAGGGCACCGGCCGTGACTTCCGGCAAACCGGATCGCAACCGGAGCAGCAGACGTTTCAACACCGGTCGGAAGAGGAGCACGGCGCCGAGGTGCAACAGGAGGCTGACCCCGTGCCAGGCTGCGGGGTTGAAGCCGAAACCCGCATGGATGCCGCGATAAAGGAGCCACGGCAGGGGTTTGAAGCGCAACGCGGTGTCGCCGTTCAGAAGCTTGGCCACCAATTCCCACGACCACGGCTCGGTGATCAGCGGGTTGTGGGTGACGTTGACCGGATCATCCCACCGGACGAAATCATAGCCGAAGGCCGGCCAGAAAACCGCCGCCACCAACAAGGTCAGGGAAAGGGCCGGGCCGAGCCCGCCGCGGAACAGGCGGTCAGTAACGTTGCGCCACACCGAAGTAGTCGAGGAGCCAGGCTTCCTTCCAAACTCGGAAACGGCCCTCGGGGGTGATCTTCCCATACTCCTCACGATCCGGGTGCGGCAGCAGGTAGCCGAGCTCGGTATTCACCATTTCCATCTGTTGCTGCTGCTGGTTGATGTCGTCGATGGGGCTCGTCGCCCACGCCACCGGTTGTTCACCCGCCTCGCGGAGCCGGCGGTTGTGGCGCTCCACGAGTGCGGCGAGGTTGCGCCGCCAGGGCACGCGGTCGACATGCCAGCTCTCCGGATAGAAGCCGCCGAAGGGAATGTAGAGGTTGTCGGTCACGTAGCGGCGGCCGCTCTCGGTCGGGGTCGACAGGCTGAAACACACGGTGATCGCCCCGCTTTCCTGCGGCACGAACAGCGTGTGCAGGCGGATGGTGTTTTCGCGGTTGTGGTGGACGGAGGTGCGCAGCCAGATGCCGCCGCCGATCTCGGCCTTGAGCGCCTGCACGGGGGTGAAACCGTGGTCACGCAACCAGTCGCGCACCTTGAGCAGCCGTTTCTGCGTGGGCCACTCATCGCCGCTGCTGTTCACCACATAGCGCGGGAAGAGGGGCAGCGGGCTGAGGCTGATGGCGCTCACCTTGAACCAATTGAAGGCTGATTCGATGAGGAACCAGATGAGAAACGCCGCCAAGGCCACCACCCACGCCGGGCGCTCCACCATGGGCAGCTGTTCGTTGGCCTGCGCACAGAAAAGAGCGAACAGGATCCAGCGCAGCCACCGGATCGGAATGGCCAGCAAGGGCGAGGCGAGGCGCAGGTTGATGTAGAACAACAGCAACAAAACCGCGACCGCCGGGGCGAGAACCACTGACAGTACCTCGGACATGATGGAAAGGATCGCGGCCTGCGCCGCGGATTGCACGGCTTAGCTCAGCCGTACCGGCATGATCACGCAGACAAAGCTCTCCAGCGTCTTGAACACGCCCGGGCTAACCTCATCCTTCAGTTCGAAGAAAACCTCGTCCTTGGTCAGGGCGCGGAGCGGATCCATCACAAATTGCGGGTTGAAGGCGACCTGGAGGTCGGGACCGCTGTACGAGATGGCCATCGATTCATGGGCCTCGCCGAAATCTGGCGAGGAGGCGGTGATTTCCAGCAGATTGGCGCTCAGCTTGATCTTCACCGAATTGGACTTCTCGGAAGTCACGAGGGCCGCACGGTGCACGCACTGCAGGAACAACTCGCGCTCCAGCTTGATCCGCTGGTGGGTCTCCTTGGGAATAACCTGGTGATAATTCGGGTAATTACCCTCCACCACCTTGGAGAACAGATAGATGCTGTCGGTGAGTCCGCCCGATTCCTTGCCGGTCTCAATCTGGAAGGCGGCGCGGCGGTCATTGAAGGCGATCTGGAGTTTCGCGCCCTTGCCCAGCAGGCGGAGCAATTCGGACACCGTCTTGGCCGGAAGGATGATGGCCCCGGCACTGGCGGCCGGCACTTCCAGATCCTTGCTCACCAAGGCGAGGCGGCGGCCGTCTGTCGCCACGAGGGCCAGCTTGCCCTCCTTGAAGTTGAAATACACGCCGTTGAGGATGTAGCGGGTCTCGTCAGTGGATTGCGCGTAGGCGACGTTGCCCAGCATCGTGGCCAGCTCGGCCTGATCGAGGGTGTAGGCCTTGTCGTCACCGGAATCCGGCAGCTTCGGAAACTCCTCGGCGCCGATGCCCATGATGCGGAAATTGGAACCACCGGAGGCGATTTTCACCTGATGGGCGGCGGTGGAATCGAAGGAGACGTCCACGTTGGGCAGCTCGCGGACGATCGTGGCCAGTCGCTTCACGGGGAGAGTGACGGAGCCGCCTTCCTTGACCTCGGCCTTGATCTTGCAGCGGATGCCGAGGTCGAGATTGGTCGTCGTGAGAGAGATGCAGTCCTTCTCCGTTTCGATGAGCACGTTGCTCAGAATGGGCATCGCGGCCTTGGAACCGACGACATTGAGGACCTGGGCCAGGCCGTTGCTGAAATGGTCGCGGTTGATTTTGAATTTCATCAGACGAAGAGGTGGTTGGAGTACTTAGCTAACAAATAATGATTAGAAAGGTATTCAATAAGGAAGTATTCGTATTATTATGGTCTGCGAGTTTCAGAGCAACTGCGCATCCACCGAGCGAAAAACCGGTCGAACCGGGCTGTGAGGCCGGTCTGAATAAGCGCCAATAACCTCGGGGTTGTTCACAGGAAAAAGTTATTCGGAAGATTCCTGCTTCATCTTCACAACCTTTCGGCGCAGTGCCCGCATCTGGGCGTGGCGCACCACCCGCTGGTAGTGGGCGAACAGACCGTAGGCGATGTAGCTCAGAAAAACGAAGAACAGGGCCACCTCCTGGAGGCGGATCACAAGGATGAGGCCGATAAAAAAGATAACGAGGGTGCGGACCCGCGTGCGCGTCTCCCAGTTCACCTGCTTGAAGCTGGGGTAGCGGATGGTGCTCACCATCAGGAAGGACACGAGAATGAGGATGAAGGGGAGGGCCAGCGCCCACTGGCGGAGCTCCTTGGCGTTGGCGGTCAGGTTCAACAGCAACAGCACCAAAGAGGCCACGGTACCAGCCGCCGCGGGGATGGGCAGACCGACGAAATCCTTGCTCGATTCCGCCTCGTTGCGGTGGAGCAGGGGGTTGGTGATGACATTGAAGCGCGCCAAGCGGACCGCCCCGCAGAGCAGGTAGATGAAGGCGATGATCCACCCGAGCTCCCGGAACCACTGGAACTCCTCGCGGGGCGCCAAGATCAGGAAAAACACCATCAGGGCGGGGGTCATGCCGAAGGACACGACGTCCGCGAGCGAATCAAACTCCGCGCCAAACAGGGAGGTGCGTCCGCCCATGCGGGCCAGCCGGCCGTCCAGCGAGTCAAAGATCACCGCCGCCAGAATCAGCCACACCGCCTGCGTGTAGAGTGTCATCCACTGGTGGTTCGGGTGGAGGGCCAGATACTCGCCACCGTCGGTGAGCAGGCGCGCCTGGATGCACTTGATCACGGCCGCAAAGCCGCAGAACAGGTTGCCTGCGGTCATCAGGTTCGGCAGGAAATAGATCCGGCTCGCCTGGGTGACGTTGTAGGGGTTCTCGCGGTTCTGGAGGTCCGACATGGCGCGGCTACTTGGTCAGGCTGTCGAGGTACTTCCAGAACTTCGAGTGCTGCTCAAACAGTTGTTGCTCGGAGACCGGCAGTTTCATGCGGAAGAGCACGTCTTCCAGCGAATCCTTGTGGAGGATGTAGTGGGTGTGGAGGTTGTCGCCCTCCACCGTGAAGTAGAAACGGAACTCGCCGGCCCGCAGCCGGTAAAAGGTGCGTTCGCCCCGGGTGAAACGGCCCAGCGGCTCGCGCGGGTTGGCGAGATCCGTGGGACGGATCTTGCTGATCGGTTCGATGGCTTCGAGCTGCACGAGTTTGTCGAGCCGGTTCAGCTCGCGCATGCTCTGTTCGGAAAAAGTGACCTGGTACATGGTGGTGGGACGCAACGACCGCGGATCTTGGCGGACCTGATGGCTGGCAACAAGTTCAACCCCCGGTGATGTGAAAGCTCTGTATCCCTCTGGGTACTGACAGCAACGCTATTCGCCTTTCCGCGCGGGCTGCCTCTTGGGTTGCGCGAGTGCCGGCGGCCGCTAGCCTCGTTTGCATTACTTCGAACCCCGTCACCCTCGCCGCCATTCGTGCCGCCCGGCGCCGCATCGCCGACGGGGTTGTGGCCACACCTTGCCCTGAATCCATCCCGTTGTCCGACATCACCGGGTCCCGGATCTTCTGCAAACTGGACAACCTCCAGCGCACGGGCTCGTTCAAGGAACGCGGCGCCCGCAACGCCCTGCTGCGACTCTCCCCGTCCCGCAAGAAAAGCGGCGTGATCGCCGCCTCCGCCGGCAACCACGCGCTTGGCCTCGCCTACCACGGCCAGCTGCTCGGCATCCCCGTCACCGTCGTGATGCCCGACTACGCACCGCTCATCAAGGTGAGCACCTGCCGCGGACTCGGGGCCCGCGTAGTGATCGCCGGCCGCGACTTTGCCGAGGCGCGCGCCCGGGCGGATGCCTTGGTGGAGACGGAAGGACTCACTTACATCCACGGATTCGACCACCCGGACATCATCGCTGGGCAGGGCACGATGGCGCTGGAGATCATGGAACAGGTGAAGAAGGCCGACGCGATCGTTTGCCCGATCGGTGGCGCCGGACTGGCTGCGGGCATTGCCGTGGCCGTCAAGGCCCTGCGCCCGCGGATCAAGGTCATCGGGGTCGAGTCGATGGCGACGGCCAGTTTCACCGCCGCGCTCAAGGCCCGGCACCCGGTCACAATCCCGCGCCGCGCCACGCTCGCCGACGGTCTCGCGGTGTTGCGCGTGGGCGACAACGCCTTCGGCCTAGCCCGCGAGCGGCTGGACCGCGTGGTCCGCGTGAGCGAGGACTGGATCGCCCTGGCGATTCTCCGCATGATCGAGCTGGAGAAAATCGTGGTCGAGGGAGCCGCCGCGGCCCCGCTGGCCGCGCTCATGGCCGGATTGCTGCCGGAACTGCGTGGCAAGAATGTCGTCCTCACCATCTGCGGCGGCAACATCGACCCCGCCGTCCTCAGCCGCGTCATCGAGAAAGGTCTCGTCCACGACGGCCGGCTCGACCGCTTCACCGTGCACATCAGCGACCGGCCGGGTGGACTGGCCGAACTCACCCGCGTGATCGCCGCGAGTGGCGCCAGCATCAAGGACATCACGCACGATCGCGCCTTCAGCGGCCCCGATGTCTCGGCCGTCAACGCGGTCTGCACCGTCGAGACCCGCGACCACCAGCACATTCGCAAACTGCACCGCACGTTGCGCAAACATGGGTTTCCCGTACAGGTTTAGCGACGACCGGGACCGGAACAGGTCGGGCGCGATCTGGTTGTTGGTGATGGCCCTGCTGACGGGCTGCCAGCATGCACCCCCACCCGCTCCGGCGCCGACCCCCGCTCCCTCAACCAAGCTCGTCGCTCCCGTGTTGCCGGTCGAGGCACCGAAGCCGCCCATCCCGCTGGGCGACGTGATCATTGTGGCCGGCCAGCGCTTCGTCACCGGAACCCGCGTGGTCACGTGGCTGGAGAAGGGCGCCTATCGGGCTTCACCCAAAACGTATGACGTGCGCCAGTGGCCGGCGCCGCCGGGCGACAAGGAACCCCGGAAAGCGATCCCCGCCGGGCTGGCCTCGCTCCAAAGTCATGTCGACCAGTTGGTGCTGCATTACGATCAGGCCGGACTCAGCCGAATCTGCTTTGATGCCCTCGAGCAGCGCGGCCTGAGCATCCATTTCATGATCGATGTGGACGGCACGATTTATCAACCCATCGACCTGGAGGCCCGGGCGATGCACGCGACCACCTCAAACAGCCGTTCCATCGGCATCGAGATCGCCAACGTGGGCGCCTTTCCACCCAAGGAAACCCAGCCCCTCGCCAAATGGTATCAGGCGGATGTTCCCGGCAAGGTGCGGATCAAGCCGCCCAAGGAAGTGAAGGAGACGCGAATCCACACACCCAACTTTGTTGCCCGCCCGGCGCGGCCGGCCCCGGTGCGCGGCATCGTGCAGGGCCGGATGCTCACCCAGTATGACTACACGCCCGAGCAATACGCGGCGCTGGCCAAGCTGACCGCAACCCTTTGCCGCGTGTTTCCCCTGATCAAGTGCGACTATCCCCGCGATGCCGCCGGACACTTGATCACCCACACACTGCCCGATGCCGTGTTGGAGAAATACCAGGGCATCCTCGGCCATTTCCACATTCAGGAAAACAAGATCGACCCCGGCCCCGCGTTTGACTGGGAAAAAATAGTCGGGCACCCGTAGGCCGAATTCTGCGGATGAGCCGGCCGCCTTCGGCTAGAGCGGCACGATGCCCTTGCACGCAGGATAGGACGTGCAGCGCCAGAAGTTGCTGCCGGGCGTTTTGCCAGCCTTGGCGGTGCGCAGCGCGGTGAGCCCACCGCACTTCGGGCATCGGAGTGGTTGGGGCAGGTCGGTCCGATCAGTCGGATCCGACCAATCAACCTGATCTTTGCGAAAAGCCGTCGGCACCCCGCGCGCAGCCGTCAGCCGGCTTTCTTTCCGTACGCCGGGTCGACCTTGATGCGCGCGGTGGCGAGGATGGAGGGCAGGGTGGCGATGCAGACCCAAACGAAAAACATCGGGTAGCCGAGTCGTTCCTGAATGCCGCCGGAAAACATGCCGGGCAGCATCATGCCGAGGGCCATGAATCCCGTGGCGATGGCGTAGTGCGCGGTTTTGTGCGCGCCGTCGGCGATCATCATCATGAAGACCATGTACGCGGTGAAGCCGAAGCCGTAGCCGAATTGCTCCACCACCACCGCGCCGCCGATCAAGATCGGGGCGGTTGGCTGGGTGGTGGCGAGCCACACGTAGGCCAGGTTGGGCGCATGCATCGCGACCAGCATCGGCCAGAGCAGGCGCTTGAGACCGTAGCGCGCGATGGCGAGTCCGCCGAGAATGCCGCCGAGGGTAAGCGCGGCGATCCCGTAGGTGCCGTAGATCTCGCCGACCTGGGAGGTCTGCAGGCCGAGCCCGCCAGCGGTGCGCGCATCAAGCAAGAAAGGTTGCACCAGCTTGACCAACTGCGCCTCGCCGAGCCGGAAGAGCAGGAGGAAAGCGAGGATGGCAACAATCTCCGGCTTGCGGAAAAAAGTAGCGAAGGCCTCCGCCCAATCCACGGCCAGTCCGGCGGATCCCGCCACCGGGCCGTCGCTGGTCGGACGCGGCAGGGCCCACAGATGATACAATGCAACGAGCACGAAAAACACGGCGGGCGGCACGAATACCCAGGCCCACGCGGTGCGCACGTCGCCCGTGGAAACTTCCAAACGCCCCGCCAGGTAGACGAGACCACCCTGGCCGGCGATGTTGGCCAGCCGGTAGAAGGTGCTGCGCACGCCCACAAAAGCGGCCTGCGCGGTCGGCGGCAGCGCGAGGAGGTAAAAGCCGTCGGCCGCGATATCGTGCGTGGCCGAGGCGAAGGCCAGCAACCAGAACACCGCGAGCGTCCACCGGAAAAAATCCGGACCCGGCACGGTGAGCGCGACCGCGGCCAGCCCGGCGCCGACGAAAAACTGCAGGGCCACGATCCAGAAACGTTTCGTGCGGAAGCGATCCACCAGCGGTGACCACAACGGCTTGATGACCCACGGCAGGTAGAGCCAGCTCGTGTAGAAGGCGAGGTCCGCGTTGGAGACACCCAGCTTTTTGTACATCGGCACCGATAGCGCGACGACCGCGATGTAGGGAATCGCCTGGCTGAAGTAGAGCGAGGGGATCCAGCGCCAGGGACCCGCCGGACTGGTTGGTTGGTTGGCCATGCAAGGAGGTGGGCGCACCGTGGCGTTTCCCGCCCGCCGGCGCAACGGCAGATGCTAATGCCGCGGATTAAGTGGGCTTGTGATTGGGTGCTGGGTTGCGGATGGACGTCGTTTCCTGTAAACCCGTGCTGTTTGATGCCGTTGTTCGTTCGAGGCGGCTTCCTCAGGAATGCAGAAACCAGCAGCCATCTTACCCCGGGCCTCGCTCGTCGATCTGACGGGTAGCGCAGCCTTGGCGGGATTGCTCGTCTTGGCGGCGTTCCTCTCCGCGCCACTCCGCGGAGCAGATGAACGGGCCACGGTCATCACGGATCCGTTGCAGGTCTGGCCGATGTCTTCCGAAATCCGGGCGTTGGAGCACCCGCTGTCGATCGAGGGCCGGATCAACTATTACGATCCGCTCTTCAAGATGTCCTGGATCGAAAGGGACGGGGTCTCCACCTACCTGCAGCTTTCCGCCAACGCCCCGGCTTTGCGTACGGGCCAGTATGTGCGGCTTGAAGGCACCCTTGTTCCCAACCAGGGCCTGGAGGCCGGGCGGGTGACGGTGACGGTGATCGCGGAGGACAGTCCCATCGTACCGAAGGATACCCGGGGACGGATCAATGATCTGGACCGGTTTTCGAGCCAGGTGGTGGTGGCCGAGGGTTATGTGGACAGCGAACGCTACATCGACGCCGATCATCTGCGGCTCACGCTGATCATCGAGAACCGCCCCGTCATCTGCTGGGTCAAACCCGACCGAACCAACGCGCCGTCCTGGCATAACAAGTTTATCCGGGTCACCGGGCTGTATTCCTCGCGGTTTGATCCGACGCGCACCCGGGCCACGATCGAACTGTGGGTGGCATCGCAGGAGAATCTCACTGTCCTGGGCACGTTGCAGGAGGATCCGCGTTTCGAAATTCCCGGCACCGCCATCAACGAACTTTATCATCAACCGCCAGATTCGACGGTGAAAGTTCGCGGTCGGGTCGAGATTCATCATCCCGGTGAAGGCCTGATCATCCGGGATAACACCGGCCAGGTGGAGGCACACAGCATCCAGAGCGAACGCGTTGAACCAGGCACGGAGGTCGAGGCGGTGGGCCAGGTCCACCAGGAGGGCAGTTGGGTGCTGGAACACGCCCTGTTCCGCAAGGTCGCGCCCGATCTGCCCGCTGCGGCCCCGGCGGATCCGGCGGGGCCCTTGGCAAGTGTGGCCGCCATCCGCGCACTGAGCCAGACGGAGGCGGCCCGGGGTCGGGAAGTGGTCATTCAAGGTATGGTCACGTGGTCCCTGCCGGAGTCCGACGTGTTTTTCCTGCACACCATCATGGGCAGCGTGCGCGTCTACTATGACCGGACCAAGACGGGGGTGATTCCTTACGGGAAATATTTCACCGTCAAGGGCGTGACCCGCGTCGGCCTGACCGTGCCCGGCGTGGAGTTGCGTGAGTACGTCGACCTCGGCTCCATGAGCCATCCGAAGGCCCGGCCCATCAGCTACGAAGAGGCGATGACGGGGCAGCTTGATGCGGAGTGGGTCGAACTGCGCGGGTTCCTCCAATTCACGGAATCCGAGGGTGACTGGCGCTGGATTCACGTCATGACCCCGGGCGGGAAGTTTGTCGGTCACCTCCAGTCCCCGGTAAACTTTGTGGCCAATCCCGGTTCCCTGATCCGCGTGCAGGGAGTCTGCGAGGTCAAGTTGGGTCCCGAAGGCCGGGTCGCGGACTTCATCTTGCGGGTGCCGTTTCTGCACGACATCACGATCGAACAAGACGCGCCCGCCGATCCCTTTGATCTGCCCCGACGTTCACTGGATGAATTGGAACTGCTGAGTGGCGGCGGGCAGATGCAACGCGTGCGTGTGGCCGGCACCGTCCTGCACCAGACGACCTCCGGCCAGGTATTCCTGGCGGATGGACGGAGCGGTCTCCGCATCATCAGCACGGGTAAACAACCGTTGCAGCCCGGGGACAGGATTGAGGCGGTCGGCATCTTGGGACGCGAGGGCGTGAATGTCGTGCTGCGCGATGCGTTGTATCGGCGCACGTCGGGCGGCCCGGCGCCGGTTCCTGCTGTGCTTGCCGATCTGCAGGAAGCCCATCCCGGCCAGGACCTCAAGCTGGTGAGCGTGCGCGGCATTCTTCAGGATGTCTTTCGCGGGCCACAACTGACCCGGCTCACGCTGCAGCAGGGTCCCGCCCGGTTTGAGGCGCTGTTGGATCGATCGGTTGCTCCGTCGCCCGACCGCCTGAAACCGACCGCCGAGCTTGAGCTGACTGGCATTTACCAGGTCAACTTTGACGATACCCGACAGGCCCGCGGTTTCCAAATCCTGCTGCGCTCACCGGCAGACATTCGGGTGGTGGTGCCCGCCCGCCTGTGGACCCTCCAGCGAGCCCTGAGCGTCGCGGTGCTGCTGGCCGGACTCGTGCTGGTAGGCATGGGCTGGATCACGGCCCTCCGCCGTCAGGTGGGCCAGCAGACCGAGCAAATCCGCCGGCACATGGAGCAGCAGGCGAGGCAGGAAGCCAGCTTGCAACATGCCGCCCGCCTCGAATCCCTCGGCAACCTCGCCGGTGGTATCGCCCATGATTACAACAATCTCCTGACCGTCATTCTGGGCAACCTGTCGCTGCTGAAAATGGACGCGAAACTGGGTGCCGCCGAAGCCGGCTTTGTCGCCGAAATGGAGCGTGGGGTGAACCGCGCCCGCGACCTGACGAAGCGGTTGCTGACCTTTGCCCGGGGCGGTGATCCGGACCGCGATCCCGTCAACCTCGAGGAGGTAGTCCGGGAAGTGGTCAACCTTTCCCCGACCAATCAATCCACGCCCAGCGTGAATGCCGAATCTGATTTGTGGCTGGTTCTGGGGGATCGGGGCCAGCTCAGCCTGGTCATGCAGAATCTGGTCGCAAACGCCCGGGAGGCATCGCCCCAGGGTGATATCAGGATCGGTCTGGCCAACGAGCACCTGCCTTGTGACGCGCCCGGCGGGTTGCCCGCTGGAAAATATGTCCGTCTCACGGTCACGGATCAGGGACCGGGCATCAGCGCGGAGGTGATGCCGAGGATTTTCGAGCCGTATTTCACGACAAGAAAGGGTTCACACGGACTGGGCCTGGCCACGGTCTACTCGATTGTGACCAAACATGGCGGTCACATCAAAGCGGCTTCAGCACCGGGACACGGCACAACGTTCACCGTGTGGCTGCCGGCGACGGAAAAACCGGTGGCCCCGCCGGAGCCGATGTCGGCGCCTCCCTTGCCGGTCGCTTCGGGCCAACCGCGGGTGTTGATCATGGACGACGAGGAGCCGATCCGCACCATCAGCGCGGCGGTGCTCAGACGCATCGGGGTGGAAGTGACCGTCACGACCGACGGCGATCATGCCCTGCGCGAGTTTTCCGCCGCCCGCGCGGAGGGCCGGCCGTTCTCGCTGGTGATCCTCGATCTCACGATACCCGGTGGCAAAGGCGGCCGGCAGACCATCGAGGCCATCCGCAAAATGGATCCAAAGATTCCGGCCATTGTCTCCAGCGGATACTCCAACGATCCCGTGATGGCCAACTACCGCGACTACGGTTTCCAGGCGGTCGTGGCGAAGCCCTTCGATGTCACCACGCTGCTGCAGGTGGTGCGACGGTTCGTTCCGGAAAAGCCCACCGGTTGATCAGCGCTTACCCTTGGTTCAACTCCTGGCTGAAGCCGTGATGCTCCTGCCCGCGGCCAGCAGGTCTGGCTTGGTCGGCGAGGGCGCGGATGAATCCGTGGAGAGATTGCCAAAGGCCAGGATAACACCCGTGAAGATGGCGGCGGCGACGTATTTGAAGAAGGGCTCGTTTTTCATGTTTTGTGGTTGGTTGAAGGCCGAGACGGGAACCCGCCGCCTCGGTTTCGAGATCGGCCACAATATTGCCGCCTCAATTTCAGCCCGTGATGTAACCCGCGCTTGCCCGAAAACGTCGCGGCCGCCACGTGCGGGCACGTTCCCCTAACCAAGCCGGCGCCGGGCTCGCGCCGGAGGCGATCAACCTCCGGAGATGAATTGCCGTGGGCTCAGCCCGCCACCTGCATCGACGCGATGAAGGCGTCCGCTTCCTTGATGGATTTTTCCATGTCGGCCATGAGCCGGTTGATGTCGCCCTGCAGCGCGCGGGTGGTGCCGTCGAGCGAGGCGATGGCCTGCGCGTTGAGGTTGTGCTTCAGGAAAAGCACCTGGTCACGAAAGGTCGTGAGCACCGGATCCATGCGGCTGGCGGCCTGGTCCATGACGCGACGCAGCTCGGCGTAGCGACGCTTGGTGGCCTCGAGCTGGCGCGAGCTCTGCGCGCGCAGCGTCGGGTTGGAATACTGGGCGAGCTCGTCACTCCATTCGACGAAGAGGGCGTCCGCGACACTCTGGATGGAATCGATGCGGTCGCGGACATCCTTGGCGCGTTTCTCACAGTCCTCGAAGCTGCTCTTCACGCGGTCGTAGGTGTCCTTCAGTTCGCTTGCGGGCACGTTGGCCACGGAGAGAAACTCTTCCAGCGCACTGGCGAATTGCTTCTTTGCCTCCTGCTGCGCGCCCCGCGCCTCGCCGACGCGGTCCACGAGGATCTGGCGCTTGGGAATGCCCATCTTCTCCATGGCGTTGTAGTAGACGCTGGAGCAGCCCCCGAGGACGAGGGCCAGGGCGAGAAGCAGCGGACGGACGGAGAGGTTCATGCCTTCATGACAGCAGAATCTGCGGACGGTGCAAGCAAGCGGGCGGCCCGCAGTCCGCGGGTGGACCGAACGGGACCGGCACGATCAGCGCGACAACCGGCGGTCGACCGACATCTTGCCGCCGCCGAGCATCAGGAGGGCCACCACGATGCCGAGGGCCAGGAGGTGGAACTCGACGCCCTCACCCTTCTGGTTGCCAAACCAGTTCATGAAAAAACCGTTGGACCAGTGTTGGGTGGCCGCCACCGCCATGACCCCACCGACGCCAAGGGCGGCCACCCGGGTACCGAAGCCGGCGATGAGCATCAGCCCGCCAACGGACTCAGCCAGAATGGCCAGGAAGGCGAAGATCCACGGGGCTCCGACCTGGGTGGTCAGGTAGCCCATGGTGCCGTTAAAGCCGTAGCCCCCGAACCAGCCGAGCGTCTTTTGCAGGCCGTGGGGAAGGATCATGATGCCAAGCACCAGCCGGAGGACGGTGGGTGCGAAAGAATCGCCGGTGGCGACGAGGGAGGAGCGGAGATGATTTAGTTGCATACACAATCAAAAAGACCAAAGAAGTTGCGTTTGCAACTAAAATCTTCAACCTTCTTCCGTATGAAACCAAACCTCCCCGAAGGTCACCTGCACGCGTGGCGCAAGTTCTACGTTTCCTTCTGGCGCATCTTCGCCGCCATCGAGGCTGATCTGGTGGCCGCAGGGCAGCCGTCGCTCAGTTGGTATGATGCGCTCTATGAGCTCTACCTGGCCCCGGAACGGCGCTTGCGCATGAACGAACTGGCGCGCAGCGCCCTGCTGAGCCGCAGCGGCCTGACGCGCTTGGTCGACCGGCTTGAAAAGGAAAAGCTCATCGAGCGGAAAACGTGTCCTGAGGACCGCCGGGTGCTCCATGCCCAGCTGACGGAGAAGGGCGTCGAGGTGCTGCGCCAGATCTGGCCCGTCTACCGCGCGGGCATCTCCAGCTACTTTGCCCCGCATGTTTCCGCCGCCGAGGCGGCCCAGCTGGAGAAAATCTTCACGAAGGTGGCCGCCGCGATGGACCCGGCCGTTATGGCCGGTGGCAAGGCTGAGTAGCTGTCAGCAGGCGGCCGGCGTGGAACCGTCGACCGGGTGCAGGCGCAGGGACAATCGGAGCAAGCCGAGGGCTTTGCTCCATGCCGCCGCCGCGTGACGACCCATGTGGGAGCGACCTATTGAAAATTAGGCAAAGCCGCGACACACCCCGTCGCTTCGCGCCACCCCTCTAGGAAGAGGGGTGCCCGCGAGGGCGGGGTGTGTTGGGGAGCATCGCCATCAGGCCGTGGCCACTGCCACTGGTTAATGTAATTCTCAATCGGTCGCGAATGTCGCGGGCAAGCACGCTCCCACAATCGAACCGGGTCGGCGCCCCATTCGAGGTACTGGTCAGCGCCGGGCCGGCTGCCCGGCACTCATTCGTCCGGCAGGCGCTTGATGCGTTCGGCGAGGGCGGGGTGGGTCGAGAACGTCGTGCGACGGTTTTCACCCTTTTCCTTCAGGTGGACCAGCACGGCGCGCAGGCCGCCGGGCGCATAGCCGCAGGTTTCGGCCAGGTTGTGACCGGTCTGGTCGGCCGCGTATTCCGTGAGCGGATCGAATCCCTTCTCGAAGAGAGTCTTCATGATCAGGTCCGTGCTCAGGTTCACCTGGCGCAGCTGGTAATCCAGCTCGCGGGCGTCGCCGCTGCGTTGGGAAACCTGCTTGGAAAGAGCGCCAAAGGCGTCGTTGCGCGCCACGATGTTCAGGGCGTGCTTGCCCGTGATGTGGGCGACTTCATGCGCGAGGATGCCGGCGAGCGCGTCGTCGGACTCCGCCTGCTCGTACAGCCCGCGGGTGATGAACACGTAGCCGTCGGGGGCCGAGAAGGCGTTGACGCTGGCGGAATCCAGCACGCCAAAACGCCAGTCGAGCTCGGGGCGGTCCGAGTAACGGGCCAGCGAGCGTCCCACGAGATTGACGCGGCGCATGACCTCTTCGTCCCGCACCAGGCCGCCGTAACGGCTGATGATTTCGATGGCCACGGAGTCGCCGATGTTGCGCTCCTCCTCGGGGCCGATGCCGGTGACACCTTTCACGATTTTGCCGGCGTCCTTGGCGGTATCGAGGGCCTTGGTCGTGGCCTTCTTGGTGGAATCGATCGCCTTGCTCAGGTTGCTGAAATCAAAGGCGGCGTAGGCGACCGTGCCCGCGGCGAGCAGGGCGGTCAGGGAGGCAAGGAGGCGCGGGTTCATTTGTATTCCCCCCGCTTGTTTTCCTGCATGAACGCATCAACCTCTTCCGGAGTGACGGCGTGGCACTCGGTCAGCAGCCACTCCAAATCGGCTTGCGCGGAGGAAAGATTCTTCTGCGAGGCGTATTCGATCGCCGCCGGAGCCAGCGGTCGCGCGGCGGCCGTGGCCGTCGTCTGGCTGGCGAGCATCGGCAGGGCGTCCATGCCTTTGCCTTCGTCGGGTTTGGTGGCGGACAGGTTGCCGGCGAAGACCCAGCCCGTGGCTTTGCCGTCGCTAACCTGCAGCCAGTTGCCGTTAACTTCCTCAATCTTCACGACGCGCCCGAAGGGCAGCTTGGCGGCGCTGGCGGCGAGCGGTTTCGGTTCGGTCAGGAGGTTGGTTTCAGCGCGCTTGGTGTAGGCGGAGCCTCCGGCCTCGTAAGCATACAAGGCCGAGACGGACAACAGGGCGGTCAGCAGGACCGCCAGGGGCGTGGGCGTTTTCATTTTGAATCGAGGGAAATGACGGGCTCCCAGTCGGGCGTGGGCGGGTTTTCGGCGAAGGTGGTGGCTTCGGTGAGGAGTCGGTTGGTCGTCAGGTCGGTGGGGCGGAGCTTTTGTGCCTTGGCGAGAGCCGGGACCGCCTCAGCAAAGCGCCGTTCAACATAGGCGGTGTAGCCGGTGCGGTAGCATTCGACAAACTCCTTTTCATCCGGAGGCAGGCTGCCGGGTTCGCCGTGCACGGTGTGGACCTCGATGGCCTGCTGCTTGCCCTTCACGCGCAGGCGCGCGAGCGGGCGGGTGACCATCGTGGCCTGCACGCGCCGGGCGGTTTCCTCGCCGATCAAGATGCCGGTGCCGAAGAACTTGTTGGCGCCCTCGAGCCGGGAGGCGAGGTTCACCGTGTCACCCATCACGGTGTACTGCTTTTTGCGGGAGGAACCGAGGTTGCCGACGATCATCTCACCGGTGTTCAGGCCGATGCGGACCTCGAGCCGCACGCCGACCTTGTCGGTATAACGGGCGTTGATGCCGGCCAGCGCCTGACGGGCCTCCAGCGCCGCACGACAGGCGGCCAGCGGGTGGTCGGGCAGGGCCTGGGGCGCGCCGAGCACGGCCATGACGGCGTCGCCGATGTATTTGTCCACGTAGGCCCCGTGCCGGTGCAGGCACTCGCTGGTCTCGTCGAGGTAGGCGTTGACCACCTCGACCATCTGCTCCGGCGGCAGCTTTTCCGAGAGATCGGTGAAGCCGGCGAGGTCGGAGAAGAACACCGTGGCCTCGCGTCGTTCTCCGCCGAGCCGGATGGACGCCGGATCGCGCACGAGGCGTTCCACGACTCCCGGGTCCACATAGGCGCCGAACATCGCCTGGATCTCACGTTTGCGGCGTTGTTCACGCCAGAAGTTCTCGGCGATCACGCCGAGCAAGACCAGCGAGACGGCCACCAGCGGCGTCGCTGGCGCGAGATACCAGCCGGCGGTGAGACCGGCATAGCTTCCAACGAGAAGCAGGCCGGCGCCCGCAATCGCCGCCAACGTGGGCGCCAGCAGGAAGGTGCGCGCGCGACCCGTGAAAAGAACCCCGAGGCCCGTCAGCAAGGCAGCCCCATAGACAAAGGGCCAGCCCAGGGCCGTGATAAAGCCATTGGTCACCAGGTTGGTCCACGCGGTCCAGTGCAGCAAAATCCCCGGTTCCACCTGACCAACCGGAAGCGGCTTCACGTCAAAGGTCCCGCTGGCGTTGGCCCCGACAAAAACGATTTTGCCACGGACCGCTTCCGCTGTCGCGCCCTGCAACCGGGGTTCTCTGGCGAGGGCAGCGCCCAACGTGGCCACGTCGAGATCGGGCGACGCCTCGGCCAGGCGCTCGATGACGGGCCGCCCGGCGGCAATGAACTGGGCCGCGGAATACACGCGCACACCCTGCTTCTCGAGGGCGCTCTTTTGCTCGCCGGGTGGCCGGTGCAGGCCGCCATGCCAGCGCAACAATCCACCCTGAGTAGTCGGAGGATGGTTCAGGGCCGCGGCGGCGAGCGAGCCGGGCACGACGTAGCGGCGCGCGACGCCGTCGGCATCGGCCGGCAGGTTGGTCACGCCGGTCCGCGGGGTGAGGAAATAGTGCGGGTGCGCCCGTACGAAGTCTTCGCTCCAGAACACCGGTGGTTTGTCGGCGGTGCGGGCGAGCATGACCGACGGGGCGGCGGCGCTCACCGCGGCCAGCAACTGGTCCTGCATAGCGTCAGACTCCTCCAGAAAAGTGAAGTCCACCACGACTTTTTCCGCCCCGGCCAGATGCAGGGAGGCAAACAATTGGGCGAAGATCATCCGCGGAAACGGCCAGCGCACGCCCTGTGCGCTCATCGCGGCCATGGTGTCCTCGTCCACCAGGACGAGCACGGAGTTGTCCGGCAACGGAGGCGGGCGCAGGGGGTGTCGGCTGGCGGCGTCGAAGAACGCGTGGTTGAGCGCCGTATCAATCGCCGAAAAATGAAACGCGACGATGAGCACGGTCACCGGCAGCAGCCAGCGCCAGCGAAGGGAAAGATCGGTGTGTGTGGAGTCGGCCAACCGGGCGCATTCGACCCACATTGCCGACCCGAGGCAAGCGGCGTGTAGGGGTTGCCGCACCCCCGCCCGACACCAGCCGCCCGCCGGATCAAGCCACCCTCAGTATTTTCCGGGTCGTGGCAGCGCTCCCTGTGACCAAATGCGCCGTTTAGAATCTCCACCGCCGCCCCATGCACTAGTAACCTATTAGGTTACTTGTGCATGGGAGCGCGGCGGGGAGATCGGACGAGGTGGCGGGACTAACTGGAGTCGTGGCGGGTCCCGGGGCGGGGGCGCGTGGAGCATCGTCGGTGCACGCCCCATGATTAGCCTCAGGCGTCTGCGAGCGCTTCGCCGACGAGGGCGGCGATGGCTGGGGGCAGGGCGATGGTCTTGGCGAGGTCCTGACCGCGCGGGCTCATCTTCTTCCAGGTCTTGCGGATGATCTCCACGAACTTCTCGCGCGGGTAATCGGCGTGTTGCGCGGCGAAGGCCTCGATCTCGTTTTCCAGGAACACGAGGCAGGCGGCGTCTTCCAGCGCTTGGGTGCCGGGGTTGGTCTTCAGGCCGGACTTCGAGACCCAGGTGGCGACGGCTTCAGCCTCGGCGAGCGGCACGCCGGCCGCCAACAGGAGCTCGCGCGCCCGGTCAGCCTGTTTGCGGTAAAGCGATTTCCGCCAGGCGAGGTAACCGGCTTTGCCTTCGGGAAAGGAAAGGCGCGGCACGCTCCAGCGCTCGAGGTGCTGACAACGGGCGGCCAGCCGCAGCAGCGGCGTGGGCTCGGCCGCAGCGCGCCCGACCCAGGCTTCCATGCGGTCGGCATAGACGAGCTCGGCGGGCCGGCCGTCGGGCAGGCGCTTGGGATCGGCGGCATGCGCGCGGTCGATCAGTTCACGGGCCTGGTTGAGTGCATCCATGACTTCAGTTTGCCGCCGCATCCGGTTCGGGCAAGCAGCCACTGCGGCTCACCAGCTGCGGGTGCCGCCCAGGGAAACGACCTCACGGCGAAAGGATCGTCCGGGCGTGTTGACGATGGAATTCTTCGTCCATTCGTGCAACCACGCCGCTTCGAGCATCACGGCGCCCACCCGACGTGTCAGGGCGAGACGCGTGCTGTCGATGATCTCGTCCCGGGGTGAGCTGGTCTGGAACCGGCAGGAGTCGCCGGTATGGTGATTGAAACCGAACTGTCCCGACCAATCGGCATTGAAACGGTGTTTCCAAGTCAGGTCGGCCACGAGGTCCGCGTAGGCGGTGCGTCCGCCCGCCGAGAGCCAATCGTAGCGTTTGCCGGTGATCACGAGCGTGTCAGCCGAACCCGCGGTCCACGTGACGCAGCCCTCGCCGTAGACGGTGGTGCGACGCCGGACGAAGGTGCTCGCCACCTGCGCGCCATAGTGGCGGCGATCGGGTCCGGCCAGCAGGGACAGTTTGAGATGACGCACGGGAGATCCTTCGCAGCCGACGAGGCAGCGGAGGAACGTGTTGTCCGAATTCAGCGGGTTGCCCAACAGCAGGGCCTGATGCTGCCGGCCGGTGCGCGTGCCGGCGACGAGCGCAAAGTGGTTGCGCAGGTACCAGCCGGCGTCGATCCCACCGCTGACCTCGCTGCGATCGATGTAGTTGGCGTAGCCCGGGGTGGCGCGTTCGGCCGTGTGGAAATCCTGTTCGAGGGAGGCGAAGACCGCGCGCAGGAAACCCTTGGTGCCGGTGCGGGTGACCTTGGCGTTGTACCGGAAGCAATCCTGCGCGCGGCGGGAGCGGACCGGTTCGCCGCCGATGCAGGGAGCGCCGCCGAGACGATTGAACACGGGTGATTCGGTGGAGCCGTCGGTGAGCAGGGCCGAGCCGCGCAGTTCGGCGGACCAAGCGCCGGAGGTGCCGGTGATGGCGACATTGATCCGGTGGTCGTCGTGGTTTTCCGAAGCGAACCGTGCATAGCGGACAACCTGAGGAGCGTAACCCGCCTCGAATTTGAGCTCCGGGGAAAGCTGCCACTCGAACGCCAGCGACAGCGTGCTGGAAACCTGGAAATCCTGCGCGCGGGCCGGCAGCGCGGCGACAGTTTGCCCGGGGGCCAGCGCGGTGTCTTCCTGCAGGAAGACGTTGGATTCGCTGGTTCCGCGCAGCGCAAAGCCCACCTGGGCGACCGGAGCGGAGTTGGCCGAATAAGCGGAGCTAACGCCAATCAGGGTGAGAAGGAAAAGTGCTGGGACGCGCGAAGGCATCCGTAAACCTACAGAATCCGAGCAGGTTAGACCGGGCTTCCCTTGGTCAAGAGTGCTCATGAATTGCGAGCGCCAAAGAGGGGGAACGCCATAGCGCAGCGCAAAGCTTGAGCGGCGAGGTGGGCGCCGCCGGCACCGCACTCGGCAAGAGGGAGGTGTTTGCCGAGTACTTCCGGGTGGCGGGGGGGTTCTTCATGGCCATTTTCTCGGCGACCAGAAACTTCCGGTGGATCCCCAGGTGCTGGAACTCGTGCGGCCGCGGGACGGCCTTCGGCCGCGACCCCTGGCATGCTCAGCCTGGCCCCCGCGCAACCGGCGTGAATCCTAATGAACGCAGTTAGACACTGAGCACACAGAGGCAATCCGGAGAAACACAGAGGTTTGGAAAAATTGTGCCCCGACTTCTGTTCACCCGCCAGGTGAGTGATTTCAGGTTGAGGCCCCACTCGACCAATCACTCTCGGTGGACTTTCTCCTCAGCCCTGTGACATCGGTGACCCCACTCATCTGCTGAATTTGAGTTGATCCTGATCGGGTTGGAGGAAGGTGCGGCCGCGGTCCAAGGACTGGTCTGGCCGCGGTCGATGAACGCAAGGGCCCGATAAAAGGCATCGATGGAGCCTGGGAGATCCTGAAAGGAATGGGGCAAGCGGGCGCCGGTCTTCGACAATTTACACCGATACAAACGGACCGCTTTCTGCTACCTTGGTCGCTTCCACCGCATGAACCTTACGCTCACCCAACTCATTCCCGTCCTCCAACTCGCCACCGGCCCCGTGATTTTGATTTCCGGAGTAGGCCTGCTGTTGCTCTCGTTCACCAACCGCCTGGGCCGCTTGATCGACCGCGCGCGCAGCCTGCACCGCGAACGGCTGGCGAAGCCCAATCCGAAGCAGCTGGCGGTCGTGGAGGCGCAGATCGCCCTGATCGACCGCCGCGCGGGCATTCTGCGCCGCGCCATCACGATGTCCGGCGTCACTGTGCTGCTGGTCAGCGTGCTGATCCTCACGCTCTTCTTTGGCGCCTTGTTCAAGCTCGAGGTCGGCATCCTGATCATCGCTTTGTTTTCCGTCGCCCTGCTGACGCTGATCTTTGCGATCATCGGTTTTCTCCGCGAGATCAAGCTGTCGCTGCAGGCCGTCCGCATGGAAATCCAGGACTGAGCCCGCTCCATCCCCCGGCCGTCAGGTGGCGGCCGGTTCGCGATGGTCGATCTTGCGCGGAAACGGGGCAAACCACGCGGCGAGGATCGAGGGAATGGCGGCGAACATCACGACGATGAAGTAGGTCTTGTAGCCGAGGTGGTCGGCCAGGGGACCGCTGATCATCTGGGTGGGCACCAGCATCAGGTTCATCAGGGCCGTGCAGAACGCGTAGTGCGTCATGTGGTATTTGCCCGGGGAAATCTGCTGCATCATGTACAGCATGTTGGCGACGAAGCCGAAGCTGTACCCGAACTTCTCGATCGTTACGAGGGTTCCGATGGTCCACAGCGAGAGCGTATGGCCGGGGCCGGCCAGCTGCGACAGGATCACGAAGGTGATGTGCGGCAGGTTCAGGCAGAGGGCCATGAAAACCAGCGTGTTTCGTTTCAGGCCGAACCTGGCCATGAACATGCCGCCGAGCAGACCTGCGCCCAGGCTGACAAAGGTGCTGATAGTTCCGTCGATGATGCCCTTTTGTTTCAGGCTCAGCCCGATGCCCCCGACGTCCGTGGCGGCCTGCAGGAACAGCGGTCCCTCGATGAGCAACAGGCCCTCGGAACTCCGGAAGAGAAACACGAACACCAGCATCCCCCAGATCTTCTCCTTGCGGAAGAAATCCACGATGGAATCCCAGAAGGTGGTGGCGATCTCCGCGGTGTTCTTTGGCCGCACTGTGATCGAGCCCGTGGGCAGAATGAACCAGTGGTAGGCGGCGAGACCGGCCAGGGTCACGGCGGCCAGTCCCAGGGCCCAACCCCAGGCGGCGGTGGC